>Ga0315339_1000192_pt1 | contig 94169 bp, 89 predicted proteins | sample ASW17metaG_FD_204514 | JGI IMG/M metagenome (GOLD analysis project Ga0315339, IMG submission 204514) | Ammonia-oxidizing marine archaeal communities from Pacific Ocean, United States - ASW #17 | ecosystem: Environmental > Aquatic > Marine > Oceanic | place: USA: California | collected 2016-12-05
TACAGCTCTAACCCAAAGTGAAAAAGATCTTCAAAATAAAATTAATGATTTAGATATAGCTAATACAGCTCTAACCCAAAGTGAAAAAGATCTTCAAAATAAAATTAATGATTTAGATATAGCTAATACAGCTCTAACCCAAAGTGAAAAAGATCTTCAAAATAAAATTAATGATTTAGATATAGCTAATTTTGATTTGGCACTTAATAAAAATGAGCTCCAAAAAAAGATTAGGGAGCTTAATAATTTAAACAATAATTTGATATCCATCAATGAAAGTTTAGGTTTAGAAGATGCTGATTTAATTGATCAATTAGCTGCTATTCAAAAGAAAAATGAATTATTAGAAATTTCTCAATTAGAAACAAAAAAAGCATTGCAGATAATTGAACAGATTAATACAAAATTAATCCTGAAAGATGAAGCTCTGCAAGATCAAATTGCAGAATATCAAATTATCACAAATGATTTATTAGAGATTAATGATAGTCTGGGTTTAGAGGATGCCTCTTTGGTTCAGCAGTTAGATGCAATCAGATCTAAGAATAAAGAACTTGCAAAATTAAATTTAAATTTAGTGGAAAAAGATAATACAATTTTTAGTTTAAGAGGTAAAATTATAGAATTGAATAATATTCTTACTTTGAGTGAAGAAAAACAATTTGCACAAAAATCACAAATATTAGACTTAAATACAACTTTAAATGTTTTAGATAATGAGAATAAATTAATCCAAGAAGAAGCATCAGTTTCTATTGAAGAGATGAAAATAAAATCAACTGAAACATTAAGACAGGTGGCTTTTTTATCAAAAGAAATTGAGATATTAAAAGTTGAAATTAAGCTACTTAATGCTGCCTTAGAATCAAGTGAAGAAATATTATTAACAAAAGAATTAAAGATTGAAGTATTAGGAGAAAGATTAAATAAAGCCTTAACATCAAAAGTATTTGAATTACAAAAATACCGATCTGAGTTTTTTGGAAAACTAAACTCTATATTAGGTGATAGAGAAGATATTAAGATTGTTGGTGACCGCTTTATTTTTGAATCAGAGTTACTTTTTGATTCTGCATCAGCAAAACTCCAATCATCAGGTATGGAAAAGTTAAAACAAATTGGATTAACATTAAAGGAAACTACAATTGAAATACCTAAAGATATTGATTGGATTATTCAAGTTGAAGGTCACTCAGATAAAAGACCTATAAAAACAGCGCAATATCCTTCAAATTGGGAATTATCAACCGCAAGAGCTAATTCAGTGTTAAAACTTCTTCTAGACTTAGGGTTTGCCCCAAATCGCTTATCTGCTGCAGGATATGGAGAATTTTACCCTATAACAGAAGGGGATTCTGATCAGGCTCTTCAACAAAATAGACGTATTGAGCTTAAATTAACCTCACGATAATTAGTCACAAAATAAACATAAAGTGATATTAAATTATCTCATGCATATAATAAAATTATCGACATTTGTAATAATAATTTTTTTATCAAACCAAATATTTGCTTCCTGTGATGATCAGCCAGGTAACGAAGTTGATTGGACTAATTGTAATTTTATGGAAAATCTAGATTTATCTGGAGTTTCTCTAGCAAGTGCTCAAATGTCAGGAGTTAATTTAGCTTTAGCAAACCTTGAGAAATCTCAAATTAATAATGTTAATATGGCTTATGGTAATTTTATTTTTACAAATTTTAATAATTCAAATTTATTTTCATCAAATATGCAGTACGCTAATTGCAATAATGCAAATTTTGATAATTCTAACCTTGCTAAAGTTAATTTTGAAGGAGCTAATCTTTTCTCAGCTTCTTTTAAAGGGGCAAATTTGTTTGAAGTGAATATGACAGGAGCTAATATTACGAGTGCAGTTTTTGAGGAAGCAAATCTCTCAGGCGCAATATGGATTGATGGGAGAACTTGTGCTCTAGGCTCTGTTGGTTCATGCAATTAGTTCAATTAAGTATCATTGTCTTATTTTTATCTAGTTGTGCTATGTCTAATACTCAAAAAATTCTTCAAGATGGTAAAAGAAATGATAAATCACGCGTTATTTTCTCTTCTGAAACTAAAAGAGGATTAACAATTAATAATTAATTTAAGAAGTATTTGATTTTACATTATTTAAAAAAATGTATTGTCTCTCAAATTATATATGAATGCGAAAAATATCTCTGAAACTTTCTCGCCTTATTTTGTGGGATTCATTCTAGTTTTTATAGCGGGCTTGTTTTGGAGTTTTGGTCCAGTTGTGGTTCGACATATGGTTAGTAGTCATGATTATGTTTTCCAATATCTATTTTATAGAGGTATTTCTATTTCGTGTATTTTAATATTATACTTATTTATTCGTGAAGGTTCGTCTTTTTACAAAAATTTTTTTAAAATTGGTATTTCAGGAATCTTAGGTGGTATTTTTTTAAGTACAGCGTTTATTGGTTTTATTTTTTCTATTACAATGACAACAGCAGCAGTTACCTTATTTATGTTAGCAGCCATGCCTTTCATAGCTGCTATTGTTGGTTATTTTGTTTTAGGAGAAGTTCTTAGAAGAGCTACACTTATCTCTATGGTTATTGCTTTGATAGGTGTTTGTATAATGATCATTAATGATTCTATATCTGGAAGTGTACTTGGAGCATTGATTGGTTTTATATCTGCAACAGGTTTTGCACTTTATACTGTTACTATTCGTTGGAAACCAGAAACACCTAAATTCACAACTGTTGTTCTAGCTGGTATTTTTTGTGCAATATTTTCATTTATTATCTTAGATTTTAGTTTTCAATCTTTTAGTTCAATGCCTATAATTAATTCTTATTTAAGCTTATTTCATGGCCTTATTGTTGGATCAGGTCTTATATTATTTAGTTTAGGAGCAAAATACTTGCCGTCTGCAGAACTTACTCTTTTATCTTTAATGGAGGTTGTGGGAGGTGTGTTGTGGGTATGGATTCCATTTTTTGGAATTAATGAGGTACCAAGTTTGACGGTTATTATTGGCGGCATAATTATTACCTTTGCTGTTTTATACCATGGCGTTGGTGCAAGACGAAAAAGAATGCCAGTATTGCTATAATTATAGATTTAAAATTTTTTTTGTATTTTTTCTAGGAAGGCTTAATTTAGTCCATACCGTATCAATTGCCTTTGTCATATTTTCTATATGCTCTTTTCGATGTTTGGGAGTCACAGTAATACGTAAGCGTTCTAAGCCTTTAGGAACAGTTGGAAAGAAAATTGGTTGGGCATAAATACCGTGGTGATCAATAAGTTCCTTAGACAGCTCTTTACAAAGAAAGGGATCATTTACCATCACAGCAATAATATGGCTATCTGTATCAATATATGGAATTGCGATTGAATCTAGAGATTGACGAATGAGTGCTGCGTTATTTTTTATTTGAATACGCAATTGTTCAGCCATACTAACTATATTAATAGCCTTTAATGTTCCTGCTGCAATAGAAGGGCAGATTGAAGTGGTAAAAATAAATCCTGGAGCAAAACTTCTTATATAGTCAATTACATCGTGATTAGCTGTAATATAACCTCCCATTTGACCATAAGCTTTGGCTAAAGTACCATTAATAATATCAATATCTTTATCTACATCCATCTCAACAGCAATGCCTTTACCTTCCTTACCGTATAAACCAACAGAATGTACCTCATCAAGATAAGTCATTGAGTTATATTTTTTGGCTAGTTTAACAATTTTTTTTATAGGAGATCTAATTCCTTCCATAGAATATAAACTCTCAAAGACAATAAGCTTAGGTAGTTTAGAATTAGTTTTCTTTAATAAATCTTCTAAGTGATCAACATCATTGTGTTGAAAAATATGACAAGTAGCGCCACTATTTTTAATACCTTGAATAAGAGATGCATGATTCAATTCATCAGAGTAAATTTGCAGATCTTTAATTTTTTTCCCTAACAACCACAGAGTGGATTGGTTTGCAGTATAGGCAGAAGAAAAAACAAGAGCCGCTTCCTTGTTATGTACTTCCGCTAAACGGTTTTCTAATAAAACATGATAAGAGGAGGTGCCTGAAATATTACGTGTACCACCAGAGCCGGTGCCAATTTCAAGAAGTGTTTTAACTGTCTCATTAATTACCTCTGGGTGTTGACTCATATTGAGATAATCATTTGTACACCAAACTTCTACATCACGACTCTTATCACCATCATATTCATCAGCTTTAGGAAACTTATTGATGGGACGATCAATTTCTTTGAAGTTTCTATATAGACCTTCATCTTTGAACTTTTGAAGTTCGTTATTAAAAAATGACTTGTAATCCATATAAGTTAATTAGGTTAATACATTAAATAAATACAGCCTTATTATGGTTTTTATAGTCGCAGTATATAAAAAAATTAGCCTTTCTTTGATTTAAAGCTCATTATTCCTTGTGGTTAGAGGTAGGAAAAAATTGAGTTATTCAACTGTAACAGATTTTGCAAGATTACGAGATTTAATGTATTTAAAACTATTTTCGTATAAAATGATGTTTGGAATTTATTAACTAACTCAATGACTTCATTAATTAAAATTAGAATACTATCACGTAAAAGTGACTTAGCAATAATTCAGGCTAAACAAGTAGGTTTTAAAATACAGGAAAATTTTCCTGATATAAAAATTGAATATATTACAAAACAAACCTCTGGAGATATAGATTTAATAACACCTTTGGCTGAAATGAAAAGTCAGGGAGTGTTTACTGATGATTTAAGAAGCGATTTAATTAAAAATAAATGTGATTTAGCTGTACATTCATGGAAGGATCTTCCTTTAGATTTAGGTCCTGATACTTTGATAGCCGGCTCCCTAAAAAGAGCTGATCAGCGAGATATCATATTCATTAAAAAGAATAGTATTAAAGAAATTAAAAAAAATAAATTAATTACAATTTTTTCTTCTTCGCCAAGACGTATTTATAATCTCGAATCTTTTCTCAAAGATTTTTTACCTCTTAATTGTAACCGAGTGAAATTTGAAAACATAAGAGGGAATATACCTTCTCGTTTTAATAAATTTTTAAAAGGAAATGTTGAAGGTTTGGTCATTGCTAAGGCAGCTATTGATCGACTTCTTAATAATCATATTGAAGAATTTAATGATATTACAAAATTGATCAGAGAAAATATTGGCCAATGTTTGTGGATGATTACTCCTTTATCACAAAATCCATCCTCACCAGGTCAAGGAGCTTTAAGTTTGGAGATTAGAAAAAATAATAAGGAATTAGAAAAAATAATCAATTCTATTTCTGATCCCTTAACAATGTACTGCGTTAATGAAGAGAGAAAAATATTAAGAAAACATGGAGGGGGTTGTCATCAAAAAATAGGAGTTAGTTTTTTTCCAACTTTTTTTGGATTGATGAAATCAGAAAAGAGAGAGTCAGATAATGGAGATCAATTTTATTCCTGGCAATCAATTGAAAAAAAACAAAATATTAATGAAAAAATTACAGAAGACTTGTTATATCCCAGTTCATTGAAAAACTATCAAATATTTGAAAGAAAAGAAATTCCTGAGAGTATTATTAAAATTAATCACGTTGAAAATCATTGTGTTTGGATTTCTCGCAAATCAGCTTTACCAGAAAAAGCAAATATTTCTTCAAGTAATATTATTTGGGCCAGCGGAATTAAAACTTGGAAAGAGCTTGCTAAAAGAGGAGTTTGGGTAAATGGTACTGCAGACGGAATGGGAGAAGATTTTAATCCTAATATCTCAAATTTAACTCAATTGCCATGGATTAAGTTAACACATAGTTTAGCACCTAAAACTATGATTAATAATGTTATAGCAACCTATGAATTGAAAGAAAAACCAATAGAAGAAAATTTAAGCAATAAGAAATTTTTTTATTGGATGAGTTCAACAGCCTTTAAGTATGCTGTTAGAGAATACCCTGATATTTTAAATGCTAATCATGCTTGTGGTCCGGGGAATACTTATAATGAAATAAAAAAAGTGATAAAAAATTCAAATAATTTACAGATAGCATTATCTTATTCAGACTGGAAAAATAAATTAATTAATACTAATTAAATAAAGATAAAAAATGGCTAATATTTTATTCAATAATGCACTAAATAGATTAGAGCAAAAAACACCTCCTATTTGGTTTATGCGCCAAGCTGGAAGGTATCATAATCACTATCAAAAACTAAAAGAGAAATATTCTTTTGAGCAGTTATGTAAAACACCAGAACTGGCAAGTAACGTAGCTTGTGGACCTGTAGAAGAATTTGATTTTGATGTAGCGATACTTTTTAGTGATATTTTATTTCCTTTAGAAGGACTTGGAATTCCATTAAAATTTAGTCCAGGTCCTATATTTGGAAATTTTATTGATGAAAATAATTACCATCAATATTCTAATATTGAACAAGCCATTGATCATATGGAATTTCAAAAAAAAGCTATGCATATTACAAGAGAACAACTACCTATTTCTAAAAGTCTTATTGGTTTTGTTGGTGGTTTATGGACTTTATTGCGTTTTGCAGTTGATAAAAAAAATAATTTATTTGAACCGCAAGATTTCCACTTTGAATTTTTACAAGAAACTCTTCTTCCTCTTATTAAAAAAAACATACAGTTACAACTTGATGCTGGAGCAGAGATTGTCATGGTGTTTGATAGTGGATTAGCAGATTTACATTCTGATTTATTTAAAAATAACTATATAACTTTAATTCAGGATTTAGCGAATTCATTTCCTAATAAAGTTGGTTATTATTGTAGAGGTAAAAAACAAGAAGAAGTAAAATTAATATCAGGCTTCCCTTTTGCTGGCTTAGGCGTTGACCATCATTTTGATATTGTAGATTTTTTGTCAAATACTAAAAAAGGTTTTATTCAAGGTAATTTTAATGAATCAAAAATGTTAATGAATGGAACAGACCTTTCAAAAGAAATTAATTTATATTGTGATCAAATTCAAAATTATGGATCAATTAAAGGATGGGTATGTGGACTTGGACATGGGATTAATAAAGAAACTTCTGAAAAAAATGTTCATCTTTTTATCGATATAATAAGAAAACGTTTTAAATAGATTATATGCCAACATTTATTGGAGAAAAAGATTATGAACATGGAAGCCCTGATAAAACAGGTATTCTTTTGACAAATTTAGGAACACCAGATGAGCCGACAGCAAAAGCAGTTAAGTCTTATTTGTGTGAATTTTTATCAGACCCTCGTGTAATTGAAATTCCTAAATTATTATGGCAAATTATATTAAGGGGTGTGATTTTACAAATTAGACCTAGACGTTCTGCTAAAGCATATTCAACCATATGGACAAAAGAGGGCTCTCCATTATTAATAATAGCCCAAAAACAATTAGAATCAGTTAGAAATGAGATAAAGTCCGCATATCCTAATTCTGTTGTAGAACTTGCGATGCGTTATGGTAATCCATCAATTGAAAGTACTTTACAAAAACTTCAAAAACAACAAGTAAGAAGATTATTGGTGATTCCTTTATATCCTCAATATTGTGCTGCAACTACAGCTAGTACTTTTGATGCTGTTACAAATGTACTGCAAAAGTGGAGATGGATACCTGAGTTACGATTTATTAATCAATATTTTGAAGAGGAGAGTTATATAAAAGCCTTATCAAAATCGATTGAAGATTTTTGGAACATAAATGGCAAGCCTCAAAAAACAATTTTTAGTTACCATGGTATCCCAAAAAAATATCACACCAAGGGAGATCCATACCATTGTTTTTGTTTAAAAACGACACGCCTTGTTAAAGAGCATATGAATTTAAATGATGGGGACGTAATGACAACTTTTCAAAGTCGATTTGGTCGTGCAGAATGGTTGCAACCTTATACAAGCCAAACATTGATGGAATTGCCAAATCAAGGAATAAAAGATATTAATATTATCTCACCGGGTTTCAGCGCTGATTGTCTTGAAACATTAGAAGAATTAGAAGAAGAAAACAGAGAATATTTTGAAAAGGCAGGTGGAAAAAAATATAAATATATTCCATGCTTAAATGATAATCCTTCGCATATTTTAATGATGACTAGCTTGATTAAAAAACATACTCAAGGATGGAAAACATAAATGTCTTCTATTAAATTTGATACTGCTAAAGAGTGGTTTGAGAAACTTCGTGATCAATTAGTTAATTCTTTGGAAAATTTAGACACAGATAAATTTGTTATTACTGAATGGAATCATAAATCAGAAGGGGGTGGAAAAATGAGTAAACTTAAAGCCTCTGTTATTGAAAAAGGAGGAGTTAATATCTCTTCTGTATCAGGAAAATTTGAAGATGGAATGATAGGGAAAGTTCCAGGAACAGAAAATGATCCATCATACAAAGCTACTGGTATAAGTGTTGTCTTGCATCCAAACTCACCGCATATTCCTTCTATGCATTTTAATACTCGATATCTGCAAACAGAGCAAGAGTGGTTTGGAGGAGGAATGGATATTACACCATGTCTTTCATACGAAGATGAAAAAAACTATCATTTGATGTTAGAAAAATTATGTAATAAATTTGATAAATCTTATTATCCCAAATATAAAAAATGGTGTGATGAATATTTTTATTTACCCCATCGAAAAGAAGCGAGAGGTATAGGAGGAATTTTTTTTGACTATTTGCATTCAGATGATTGGGGTAAAGATTTTGGGTATGTTCAGGCGGTTGGAGATTTTTTTCATGATTATGCTGTTCAGATAATTAAAAAACTAAAAGATAAAAAATGGAATCAAGAGGAAAAAAATATTCAATTATTAAAACGAAGTAGGTATGCTGAATTTAATTTATTACATGATCGTGGAACACGTTTTGGCTTAGAAACAGGTGGAAATATAGAAGCTATTTTAATGTCTATGCCTCCTGTGGCAAAATGGGAGTAAAAAAATGATTTTTAACATAATTAAAATTCTGCATATTTTTAGTGTCATTTCTTGGATGGCAGGACTATTATATTTACCTCGTATATTTGTTTACCATGCAGATTCTAATATTTCTAAAGAAACTTCCTCTACATTTAAAGTTATGGAAAAAAAATTATATAGATTAATTATGTTGCCATCTGTAACAATTACTTGGTTAACAGGAATAGCCATGATCCATTTTATCGGATTTGAAATCTGGCTATTAGTAAAAATTATTTTTGTATTATTAATGTCCATTTATCATTTCTATTGTTTAAAATGGTTAAATAATTTTGCTAGAGATAAAAATCTCCATTCAGCAAAATTTTTTCGATTAAGAAATGAAGTTCCTGCTGTGATATTGATTAGTATTTTGGTTTTAGTGGTTTTTAAACCTTTTTAAACTTTTTTAAACTTTTTTACGAATATTATTACTTATTTTTTATAAAGACAAATGTTTTTGTTTTATCTTTATAATCCTTTAATTTTTTTTATAACTTTTTTAAAGTCGCAATTTTTCTTTTCTTTTTTTTATTTCTTTTTACATCTTAAATCTCTTGCGACGAATTATATATATGGTAGCTTTAAGTTGAAAATGGAGTTACAAAGATGAATCCACCAAAATAAGCTGGGTGGTGTCCACAACTAAATTAAAACGATATTAATTTCAGACCTTTTTAAAAGACCTCGCATTAGGTGATGAGCCGAATATATAAAACCCCTGATAACTTTAAGTTGAAGGGTTTTTTTATTTTGATTTTTCTAATTAAAATTAATATTTAAATAAAATAATTAAATTTTTAAATTTTAAGTCAAAAAAATGCAGTTAATCTGTCATTTTTATAAAAAAATATAATTATTGAATTATAATTTCTTAGTTGTATTGTTTCATTATTGAATTTTTATGGAGGAAATAAATATATGAAAAAAGCAATAAATATTTTTTTGTCATTAATTCTAGTTAGTTTTATTTCACAAGCAAATGCCGCAACTATTAAGTGGTCAATGCCAGGTGACTCATTGACGCTAGATCCACATGCACAAAATGAAGGACCAACTCATATGGTTTCAAGACAAGTTTATGAGAGTTTAGTTACTCGTGGCTTAGATATGTCAATTGAGCCACAATTAGCTACTTCTTGGGAAGCTGTTGATCCTGAAACTTGGGTTTTTACTCTTCGTGAAGGTGTAGTTTTTTCAGATGGAAAAGCTTTAAGAGCAAGTGATGTTGAGTTCAGTATTAATAGAGCACTTTCTGGAGCATCAGATATGCTCGAACTTATAGAAAGTATTACTTCGGTAAAGGCTCTTAACGCTAACACTGTTGAAATTAAGACTGAAGGTCCAAATCCAATTCTTTTAAACCAATTGTCTCAAATTTTTATTATGTCTGAGGAATGGTCTAAAAAGAACGGATGTGAATTACCTCAGGATTTTAATGCAGAAGAAGCAACACATTGTTCAATTAATGCGATGGGAACTGGTCCTTTTAAAATTACATTAAGAGAACAAGATACAAGAACTGTATTTAAAAGAAATATGAAATGGTGGGGTGATCAATCTCAACATAATATTGATAGAATTGAATTGTTACCAATTAATAATGACGCAACTAGAGTTGCAGCGTTATTGTCTGGAGATATTGATTTTACTAATTTTACTCCAGCGCAAGATATTAAAAGAATTAGTGGCTCTTCTGATCATAAAGTTGAAAGCACTCCACAAGCAAGAACTATTTTCTTTGGTATGGATCAAGGTTCTAATGAATTAAGATCATCAAATGTTAAAGGAATTAATCCACTAAAAGATAAAAGAGTTCGACTTGCGATGTATCACGCGTTAGATATGGATGCTATCAAAGATAAAGTTATGCGAGGTCTAAGTGAACCAGCTGGAATGATTACTTTTCCAGGAGTTCAAGGTTATACTAAAGAACTAGATACTCGTTTGCCTTATGATCCTGAAAAATCTAAACAACTTCTTGCTGAAGCAGGTTATCCGGATGGTTTTGAAATAACTTTAGATTGTCCTAATAATCGTTATATCAATGATGAAGCAATTTGTGTGGCTGCTGTTGGTATGCTTGCAAAAATAGGCATTACAGTTAATTTAGATGCTCAGCCAAAAAGTATTCACTTTAAAGATTTACAAAATGATTTAAGTGATTTCTATATGTTAGGTTGGGGTGTACCTACCTTTGATAGTCATTATGTATATTCATTCTTATTAACAACTGGAGGAAGTTGGAATAAGGTTGGTTTTAGTGACGCTAGAGTAGATGAGTTAGTTGGAACAATGCTAACCGAAACCAATCTAGATCAGAGAAATGCAAATATAGCGGAAGCATGGGCAATCGTTCAAGACAACATGCCTTATTTACCTCTTCATCATCAAGTAATATCATGGGGTAGTAAAAGTAATGTTGATGTTCCAATAAGAACTAATAACGAGCCTTTATTCCGTCACGCAAAAGTTAATTAATTTATATCTTTAATTACTGGCCAATTTTATTTATTGGCCAGTTTTTTTAATTTTTATACTCTTAATGACAAATTATTTTTTCAAAAGACTTATTCAATCAGTGATTGTTATGATTGTTGTTGCTTTCGTTTCTTTTTCTTTATTTAATTTTGTAGGAGATCCAGTTCATAATATGGTTGGTCAAGAAGCTTCAACAGAAAAAAGAGAAGAGATAAGAGAAAAGTTAGGATTAAATGATCCTGTTTATACTCAATTCCTAAGGTTTCTTGGTAATGCAGCTAAAGGTGAATTTGGTATATCATATCAATTAAGAAGACCGGTATCAGAATTAATATCTGAAAGATTGCCCGCTACTTTAGAATTAGTTTTTATTTCTGCCCTTATTGCAATTATTTCAGGAGTAGTTCTTGGAGTTTACACAGGAATTAATCGAGAAGGATTTTTAAGCAATCTAATATTAATTATTTCTCTGTTTGGGGTTTCCTTACCCACTTTTGTTATTGGAATTTTATTTATTTATTTATTCTCTGTTATTTTAGGAATCCTTCCTTCATTTGGTAGAGGTGAAGTTGTAGATTTAGGCTTTTGGAGAACAGGATTTTTAACTGCAAGTGGTATAAAAGCATTAATACTTCCTTCAGTTACTCTTAGTTTGTTTCAAATGACTTATATTATAAGATTAGTAAGAGCTGAAATGATGGAAATACTTCAGACTGATTATATAAAATTTGCACATGCTAGAGGGATAGAAAAAAGAACAATTAATTATAAACATGCATTAAAAAACGGATTAATTCCTGTAATCACAATTACAGGAATTAATATTGGAACATTAATTGCTTTTTCTATTATAACTGAAACAGTATTTCAATGGCCTGGTATGGGTTTTTTATTTATTAATGCCGTTCATTTTGTAGATATTCCTATAATGTCTGCATATTTGATAATGGTGGCATTTATATTTGTGATGATAAATTTTTTAGTTGATATTGCATATTATTTTATTGATCCGCGAATAAGAATAAAAGAAGAATTTGCGTCAGAATGATTTCTAAAGTTATTACAAAAGTTTTTGATAATGATATTGGTTATAGTTTTTTAAAATCAAAAATAGCAATTATTTCAACAATAGTTTTTTTTATTATTCTTTTTTGTTCGATATTTGCTGAACTTGTTGCTCCTTATAATCCTTTTAACCCTATAACTATTTCTTTAATGGATGCTTTTACACCCCCTGTCTGGGTTGAGGGAGGAAGTGTGAATTTTCTTCTAGGAACAGATCAGCAGGGCAGGGATATGCTTTCAACCATAATCTATGGATCTAGAATTTCATTAATAGTTGGTTTTGCTTCAATTTTATTTGCGATGATACTAGGGGTTTTTTTAGGAGTTACTTCCGGATATTTAGGTGGAAGATATGAGATTATAGTAATGAGGTTCACTGATGTTCAATTAACTATACCAAGTATTTTGATGGCTTTGTTAGTTGATGGTATTGCAAGAGGTTTTATTTCAAAATCTCTACATAATGAAATGTCAATTTATGTACTAATATTGGCGATTGGAATTTCAGAGTGGCCACAATTTGCAAGAGTAACAAGAGCTGCTACTTTAGTTGAAAAAAATAAAGAATATATTTCTGCTTCCAGAATTATAGGTCTCTCAAATTTAATTATAATGTTTAAACATATTTTACCAAATATTTTAAGACCTGTACTTGTTATTGCAACTATTGGATTAGCCCTAGCAATTATAACAGAGTCAACTCTTAGTTTTTTAGGCGTAGGTGTACCTCCAACAACTCCATCTCTTGGTACTTTAATTAGATTTGGAAATAATTTTTTATTTTCTGGAGAGTGGTGGATTACTTTTTTTCCTGCTATTTTTTTAGTAGTTTTAGCGTTATCAATTAATTTACTTGGAGATTGGATGAGAGATGCTCTTAATCCAAAATTAAAAACAAGATGAGTTTTTTGGAGGTTAAAAATTTAGATATTCAATATTTAACAAGAAAAGAAACTATTAATGCAAGTCAAAATGTTTCTTTTAATTTAGATAGAGGAGAAATACTTGGAATTGTTGGTGAGTCAGGTTCTGGGAAGTCTACTGTAGCCAATGCTATTATTAATTTAATTGATAAGCCGGGTAAGATTATAGGTGGATCAATTAAATTAGATAATATTGAATGTTCTAATAATGAAAAAATTTTACAGAATATAAGAGGAAAAAAAATAGGCTTTATATTTCAAGATCCTCAAACTTCTTTAAATCCATTATTTAAAATCAAAGATCAATTAATTGAAACAATACAAACTCATCTTAAATTAAATTATAAAGATGCAGAAAAAAAATCTATCGATCTATTAGAAGAGGTAGGTATAGAAAATCCAGAAAAAAGAATTAATGAGTATCCGCATCAATTTAGTGGAGGTATGCGTCAAAGGGTTGTAATTGCTTTAGCAATAAGTTGTGAGCCTGATTTAATTATAGCTGATGAACCAACAACCGCTTTAGATGTAAGTATTCAACATCAAATTTTAAAATTATTAAAAAATTTAACAGTTAAGAGAAATTTAGCAGTAATGATTATAACACATGATATGGGTGTGATTGCAGAAACAACAGATAGAGTTGTTGTTATGCGATATGGAAAAATTGTTGAACAAGGGAAGACTTCTGAAATTCTTTCAAATCCACAATCTAATGAATGTAAAAGTTTAGTAATGTCAGTGCCTCCAACAAATAAAAAAATTAATAGGTTTAAGTTATTAAATCCTGAAGGGGGAGAAATAAATGATACTTCATTAAATCTTACAAATAGCATTATTAAAAATTGGGCAGTAAGAGAACTTTCTCATGAAAAATTATTAGATTTTAAAAATGTAACTAAAATATTTGATGAACAATCAATTTTTCGTTCTAAAAAAGAAAATAATAAACTTAAAGCTTTAGACAATGTTTCTTTTGAAATTTTTGAAGGAGAATCATTTGGATTAGTAGGTGAATCAGGTTCTGGTAAATCAACTATTGCTAAAATTATAACAAGTTTAGTCAAACCAACAAATGGCCGAGTTTTTTTTGAAGATGTTTCATTGCATGATCCAAAAAATAAAATAATTAAAAATAAATATCGTGGTCAGATACAGATGATTTTTCAAGATCCATATTCATCTTTAAACCCCAGATTTAAAGTTAAAGATATTATAGCTGAGCCAATTAAATTTTTTCAAAAAGGAATAGATCAAAATTCAATTAAAAATAATATTAATGATTTAATTGATATTGTTGGAATGACAAGAGAATCCCTTGATAGATACCCGCATGAATTTTCAGGAGGTCAGAGACAAAGAATTTCTATTGCAAGAGCTTTAGCTACAAGACCTCGTTTATTAATTTGCGATGAACCAACTTCAGCTTTAGATGTGAGTATACAAGCACAAGTATTAAACCTTTTAAAAGATCTTCAAGATCAACTTAATTTAACCATATTATTTATAAGCCATGATCTTCCTGTAGTACGACAGATGTGTAATAGAATTGCTGTATTAAAGAATGGTCAAATATGTGAAATTACTGAAACAGAAAAATTATTTAATACTCCAACTCACGATTATACCAAGGAGTTACTTGATTTAATGCCAAAAATTGAGTCAATTATATAAAAAAGTATTAATTAATAAATAATAGGAATATTTTTTGGTGTGCGAGTAGTTAATCTTTCATAGCCATTATGTGTTATTACTATATTCTCTTCGTGAACAAGCATTGTTCCAGATGTGTACTCAAAACATGGTTCAATTGTCATAACCATATTTTCTTTAAGTATTGAAGAATCACTAGACATTATACTTGGTGGTTCCGTTAATTGAAGACCTAAACCATGACCCATTCTTCCGACACTATTAGAAATTAATCCTGCTTTTTTTAGTACTGACAGCATAGCATTATTTATATCTGCACAGGTTGAACCAGGTTTAGCTTTTTCCAGTCCTTTTTCTGTTGCTTCCCATAAAACAGTATACGCATCTTGAGACTCATTACTAATATTTCCAAAACCAAAGTTACGGTCAAAGTCACAAAAATAACCATCTAAAGTTGTTCCAGTATCAATAATTAGTATTTCGCCATCTTGTAATTTTTTTTCTGTAGGATCGCATATGATTTGATCATATCCACCTATGCCAGATGCACAAGACATATACAAAGTATGATCTGCCCCTTTTTCAATAAGTTGCTTTTTTAAAATATTACAGATTTCTATTTCAGTCATTCCAATATGCATCTGTTCAGGCAAATTATCAAATACTTTGCTCGCAATTGAAATAATTTTTTTAATCTTATTAATTTCATTTTGTGATTTAATTATTCTTAATTTCCAAATTAAATGACTAGCATTAACAAAATTGTAATTTGATAAATTTGTCCGTAATTTATCAAAATCATTAATACTCATTCTTAAATGACTTTCTTGACCTAGTTCGCATCCAATATTTCCTTTGTGTGGAATTATATTTTTTAAAGATTCCATAAGAGCACTAATCCCTTCATCTTCAGGTTGAGGGGATGGCCAGGTTTGTATATTTTTAATCCATGTTTTTTGAAGAGCTGTTTCTCCAATTGAAGGAATAATTGCTATTGGTTCATTAGATTGAGGAATTAATAAGAACCAGGGTCGAGTAGGGCTTTCCCAAAAATAGGAGTCTAGACCGGTAAAATATCTAAAATTATGTGGAGAGGTAATTAGAGTTATATCTATATCTTTGTCTTGCATTTTTTTTTGCAATTTTAATATTCTATTTTGATATTCTTTAGTTTCAAATCCTCTCATTTATTTTTTCCTATACCTTAAATTATTATTTTAAGTATTATTATATACAACCAATTTATATTCAATATAGGAAGTAATAATTGATTTATTTATCTTTATTCACTCTATCTTTTTTGGTGGCCACAATTGTCCCGTTTGGTTCGGAAGCTTATTTGTCATCATTAATTATATCAAATAAATACAATGTAATACTTCTTCTTTTAGTGGCATCACTTGGAAATGTGTTGGGTTCAATCTTTAATTGGATATGTGGATATTATGCTACATTTTTTATGAAAAAAAAATGGTTTCCTATAAATCAAAAACAAATAGATAAAGCTTCTTTCTTTTTTTCAAAATATGGAAAATGGTCACTTTTATTAGGTTGGGTACCTTTTATAGGTGATCCAATTACATTCGTTGCCGGCACTTTAAGATTCCCCTTTTTACCATTCTTGCTTTTGGTTTCTATTGGAAAAATTGGAAGATATATTGTAGTTTATTTTTTAACATTAGGGGCTATCAATATATTTTAATGCTCTTAACTTACAAATAAGTTATTATTAATTATGGTATTAGATGGATCAATTATTTTCTTCATAATAGGTTTTATTTTTGGCGCAGGGATTATTGCAATTATAGCATGGTTAATGAATAGTAATAAACTTAAAAATATTCAAAATCCAAAAGATGAATTAATTTCATTAAAATCAGAGATGCAATCCATTCATTCAACAATTCAAAACTTTAATACACTTCAGTCTCAAAAAGAAGGTGCTTTTGCTACACATTTTCAGAATTTTTTAACTGCTAGTGAAAAAATGAACGCAACAGCAGATCGCTTAAATAATACTTTAATTAAAGGAGGCTCTCAACAGCAAGGAGCTTGGGGAGAATTTGTTTTAAATAATATTTTAGACTCAATTGGATTTCGAGAGGGCGAAGAGTATGAAACTCAAAAAGCATACACCGATAGTGAAGGAAATATTCAGAAACCTGACGTTATCATTCATATGCCAGGAGGCAGAGATGTAATTATTGATTCAAAAGTTTCTCTAGTAGCTTGGGATGAATATACAAATACAACAGATGAAAATATCAAAAGTGTAGCTTTGAGAAAGCATATAGACTCAATAAAAAAATTTATTAAAGATTTAAATATAGATAGTTATGCTAAACTTTATGAAATTGATTCTGTTGATTCCATAATAATGTTTATGCCTGTTGAACCAGCATACCATGTTTTAGCAAAAGAAGGTAAAAGTATAGTTGAAGAGGCACTGCAAAAAAAAATTGCAATTGTTGGACCCTCTACTCTTTACTATTGTTTAAAAGTTGTTGAGCATATGTGGTCAGTTGATCAACAGAATAAAAATGCTAAAAATATTGCCAATCAAGCTAGCAGTATTTATGATCAAGCAACAAGAGTTTATGAGTCTTTTTCGTCAGTTTTAGATTCATTTCAAAAGTTAACTGGAAAATTAGATGAGGCAAAGAGTAGGTTGCAGGATGGCAGAGGAAGTTTGTTAGGAAGAGTAGAAAAATTAAAAGACTTAGGAAGGTTAGCTACAAAAAAACAATTACCAAAAGATTTAACAGATGAAGAAAAATAATTTCTGTTTTTAATAAATGAATGTATAAGGGATGAATGCCTAGTTTTGATGTTGTAAGTCGCCTTGATTTTCAAGAAATTGATAATGCTATCTCGAATGTTCTTCGTGAGATTTCTACACGATACGATTTTAAAGGATCTCAAACAACTCTTGAACGTAAGGAAAAAGATTTAACAGTTATTACTGATGATGAATTAAAATTATCTCAAGTACATGATTTAATTATAACTCATTTTGTTCGAAGAAAAGTTGATCCCTTAACTTTAAAAGAAGGTGTTAAAGAGAGGGCTGGTGGTGATAAAGTTAGACAAATATACAAATTAAATGAAGGAATTGAACAGCCAATTGCTAAAAAGATAACGGCAGATGTGAAAAGTTCAAAAATTAAAGTTCAGGTTAAAATAAATGGGAATGAACTTAGGGTTGAGGGAAAAAAAAGAGATGACCTGCAAGCTGTGATGAAAATGATTGAAGATACTAAAGTTGGGATACCAGTCCAATTTGTAAATTATCGCGATTAATTATTATGATAACATTTGAGTTGCTTGCTGCAATTAGCATTTATTATGTCATTATGTATGCAACTCCTGGGCCTAATAATAGTATTCTCACGGCATCAGGGATAAAATTTGGATTCATAAGAACTATCCCTAATATTTTTGGTATTGCAACTGGTCATGGCATTCAATTAACCTTAGTCTGTTTTGGTTTGGGTGCTTTGTTTACACAGTTTCCAATTTTACTGAATATTTTAAAATATGTTGGAGCATGTTATCTTTTATATTTAGCTTGGAAAATGTTTGGTTCTCTTAATATTTCATCTGCTGAAGATAAATCAACTCCCTTAAAATATTATGAAGCTATATTGTTCCAATTCGTGAACCCAAAAGCGTGGGTTATAATTTTTACTGCTGTTTCATTGTTTTATCCAAGAGATGAGAATATAATTTTAGGAACAGTGTTTATGGTTGTGATGTCAACCGTAATAAATATACCTTCTATTAGTATGTGGGCTCTTGGAGGAAGTATTATTCGAAATTATCTTACCAATGAGAAGCTAAAAAAGATTATAGAGTGTCTTTTAGCAATTCTTTTACTTGGAACAGCTATTTCGATCATTCTTTAGAATTTTTTTTAAATAGGAATGTTTTCTTTTTTACCAACTACATTGTAGCCCTTAATTACTGCAGGTCTTTCTCGAATCAATTTATACCAATTAAGTACTTCTGGATAATCAGAGATGTTAATTCGGTGACGCTCAAATCTTGCTATCCAAGGCCAAGTAGCTATATCAGCTATAGAATATTCAACTCCTAAATATTCACTATCTTTTAGACGTTCATTTAATGTTTGATAAATTCGTTTTGTATATTCAATATATTTATTTTCAACAAATTCACTTTGATTAGGGTGGTAATATAAAAATTGATGAGCCTGACCTAAAACTGGACCTACTTGAGATAATTGAAAAATTAGCCATTCCATTATTTGCCAATAGTGCTTTTGTGATAAAAACTGATTATATTTTTTAGCTAAATATATCATTATGGCTCCTGATTCAAAAATACTTTGTCCGTTGTCACGATCAATGATAGCTGGTATTTTATTGCTTGGTGCGATTCGTGAAAATTCATCTGAGAATTGTTCGTTTTCAATAATATTAACAGGGTGAACTAAGTAGGGTGTGTTTATTTCTTCCAATAAAATACTAATTTTACGTCCATTAGGTGTTGCCCAGGTGTATAGATCTATCATCGTAATATTTCTTGTATCGTTTTTTATTAAATTTATACTATATTATTCTTATATGATGAGTGAAAATTTTAATCAAATCAATATTTATGAAGTATATTAATTTAATTTTTGTTTTTTTGTTTTTAGCTTTTCCTGTTAAAAGTGATCAGTCTGACACTCGTTTACCTAATCTATTTCAGGAACTTTATGATACAACGAATGATAGTCAAATCAATCAAATTACTAGAAAGATTTGGAATATCTGGCTTGAGACAAATGATATTAAAATTGAAGCAGATTTTTATAAAGGAATGGAGTCATTGCGAAAACATGATTTGATAATGTCTATTGCTTTTTTTACTCAAGTGATAGAAAAAAAACCTAATTTTGCAGAAGCTTGGAATAAAAGAGCTACAGTATATTACATGATGGGTGATTTTGATAAATCCATGCACGATATTAATGAAACTTTAAAACTTGAACCTCGTCATTTTGGTGCAATGGATGGAATGGGACTAATTTTTATACATCTACACCAATATGAGAAAGCAATAAAAATTTATGAACAAATGTTAGAAATTTTTCCAAACAATCAAATCATAAAAAATAAAAAAAAATTGATGGAAGAAAATTTATCTAAGTCAGCTTAGTAACCAAAAATGATAATTAAGAATGATAAAGTAAAAAAACTAACAAATGTGCTGAGCACAATATTGGCAGATATAATTTTTTGAAGAGAATTATAACGATAACTAAAATAATATGTTTGTGATCCACTAGGGAGAGCTGCAGCCATAGTTACAATAAAGATTAGAAGATGAGGCATTGAAAAAATATATTTTGCTATTACAAAAGCAATAAGGGGATGAACAAAATTTTTTAAAGTAGTTAAAACAAGTGAATGTGAAGCTTCATTAATAATTTTAAATCCTGCTAAAGCAAAGCCGAGTGATACTAAAACTGCTGGTAATGCAATATTTGTGATTGGAGTTAGAATAATTTCTAGAGAATCGGGAAAAGGAATTTGTGAATAATTTAAAGTAATCCCTATAAACATTGCAAATAAAACAATATTTTTTGCTAATCCCGTAATTATTTTAACAAGCATTTTAAAAATTGAATAAGTGCGATTTCTATAACCTTCTATAATTAATGTTGTGTAGGTAAAATGAATAAATCCATGAAATAAAACTAATATCATGTAAGGCATGGCATCAATAGGTCCTAAAATAGAATACATTAGAGGAATGCCAAATGCTACAGAATTGCCAAAACAAGCACCTAATCCAAACAGTGCACTGTCATCGGTTTTAAAATTTAAAAATTTTTTACTAAAAAAAAATCCAATTAAAAAAATAATAATTCCTGCTCCAAAAAATGCTAAGATTAATTGATGTACTATTAATTCAGGGAATGTAATCGTCCAAAAATTTGTAATTAATGCAAGAGGAAGTAATGCATTAAAGCTAACATAATTGTAAATTTTAGAAAATTGATCAGGAATAATATTAATTTTTTTAATTACAAAACCTACAAGTATATATCCAAAAACACCAAAAACTGTTGTTAGTAAACTAGTCATTTAGATTAAGAATAGTATCAACAAGTGATTGAATACCTTCTTCAAATATTTGTTTAATATTTTGAGGTTTTGTATTTCCTTCTTTTGAAAAAACTTCTCCACCTATTAATATCTCAGGATTTTCTATATTCCCTTTAAGTTGTACTGTTAAAAAAATAATATTATTTTCATATAAATCTATTTCGCCATCTATAATGTTTGTTTTTAAATTTAAACTTGCTGAGAGTAGAGCTTTTTCTTTCTTATTATCAATTAATAATTTTTCAGTTGTTAAGACCCCATTATTAATAAGTATTTTACCAGAAATGTTTGAAGGTACATCTGCAAATTTATTTAATAAGTAGCTTATGGATTCACTTAGAGAAATCATATTAGCTAGTTTATCGGCAAGAAGTGATAGAAAGGCTGCACCAAAACGTTCTTCTTCTGTTGAGACAAAGAATATTGATCCAACAATATTCATTTCCCCATTTAAATTTTCTATAATTTTTTTAGGTGTATCGTTGATTGAATTTATTTCAAAATTAGATGAGGAAAGTTTTATTTTAACTCTTTCCCAATTTGCAATATTTAACTGTTTTAAAATTCTATTAAGAGAAATATTATTATAGGAACCTTTGAGGGCAATTTCTTTTTTATTATTTAGATATAGTTGTCCAGCAATATCTATGTTACCATCTATCACATTTGCAGTGAATTTTTTAAAATTTAATACTTTTTTATTATATTCTGACTGTATCTTGGAATTTCTGAAATTTATTCCTTTATATAGAATTGATGGCGATTCAAACTTAATTATAAAAGGAGAGCTTATTCCATAGTCTCTAGTAATATTGATATTGCTGTTTTCAATAGTTAAATTGCCACTCTTATTATTAAGAGATAAGTTATTTTGATATGCAATTTTAGGATAATAAGCCCATTTTTGTTTATCTTGTAACTCAATATTTATACCTGTATCATTTTCTATATTTGCTAATATTTTATTTATGTTTAATTTATCTTTAATAGCAAAAAATATTAAAGAACAAATTATAGCTAATGAAATTAGGAAAATTAAAATTTTTTTCATCAAGATTTGATGAGGGAATTTTTTGGATCATGCAAAGAGATGGTTTCTAAGTAAGCTTTATATTTAACTTTCTCTACTTCAATTTCAAAAAAATGATCTTTAGCAACCTTAATATTGATATTAGATTTAATATATCCAAAGGCCATGTTCTTATTATAATTAAATGAAAAATTACCTGAAGTTGTTTCACCAACAATTTTTCCTTCGTAATATATAGGTTCATCATGCAAAAGTAGAGGGTATCCAGGATTGGCCTGATCTAAAGTAAACATTGCAAATTGTTTTTTTTGATTATCTTTGAGTTCAATTAAACTTTTTTTGCCAATAAAATCATTTTTCTTGTTAATTTTGACTGCAAATCCAAGTCCTGCTTCATAAGGATTTTCTCCAGGAGATATGTCATGCCCCCAATGAAGATAACCTTTTTCCATTCGCATAATATCCATTGCATGAGCTCCAGCATGAACTAGATCAAAACTCTCTCCTTCCTTAACGATGATTTCATATATATTTTTTGCATCTTTTATTGGTATATAAAGTTCCCAACCTAATTCACCTACATATGAGAGTCTTTGAAACCAGATTGACACTCCTTTAAAATTTAAAGTTTTACCAGTTCCAAAAGAAAATTGTTCATTTGAAAATTCATTGCCAACTATTTTAGTTAATAATTTTCTGCTTTTTGGACCAAAAATACCAAAGCAGGAATAATCATCAGTTATATCTTTAAAGTTTACACTTTTACTGAGAAATTTACGAATATGTTTTTTATCATGCTCTCTAACAGCTGAGCCTGTAATGATACGAAACTTATTAATTGAAAGACAGGTAACTGTTAAATCTGCTTCAATACCACCATTCTTGTTTAGCATTTGCGTATAGGTGGTAGCTCCCGGCACATCCTTAATATTATTAGAACATAAATATTGTAATGATGATAATGCTTCCCCACCTTCAATTTCAAATTTAGCAAAAGTAGTTAAATCAAAAAATGCTACATTTTTTCTAGCATTAATTGTTTCATGTTTGGCAGATTCATACCAATTTTGATAACCATAACTATATTCATACTCTGGCTTTTTTCCTTTAAGAGCATACCACATAGGTCTTTCAAAACCAGCCACTTCCCCAAAGCAAGCTCCTTTATTTTTTAAATGTTCATGATAGGGAAGAATTTTTTGATTACGAGAGGTCGTCAGTTGCTTATAGGGCCAATGCATTGCGTATAAGTTACCAAGGGTTTCAGTAACTCTTTCAGTAATAAATTTTGTTTTTGAGTGAAATTTTTCAAATCGACTTATATCAAGTTGAAATATGTCTTCACTAATTCCACCATTCAGCATCCATTCAGCAGTTATTTTTCCGGCACCTCCAGCACTTACAATACCAATACTATTAAAACCACAACATACAAAAAAATTTTTAACTTCAGGTGTTTCTCCTAATAAATAATTTGTATCTGGGGTAAATGATTCAGGCCCATTAAAAAATTTACGTATACCTGTTTTTTCTAGTATTGGAATTCTATTTATTGCATTCATTAAATATGGTTCAAAATGATCAAAATCTTCGGGAAGTTCTGCAAAGGAAAAATCATCAGGTACTCTTTTCATATCCATAAAAGCTGGTTTTGCATTTGGTTCAAATACACCTACTAATAGTTTTCCAGCATCTTCTTTAATATAAAGACAATTATTATAATCTCTAAGAACAGGAAGATTTTTATCTAATTTTTCTACTGGTTCAGTTAAGACATAAAAATGTTCATCAGGATATAGAGGTACACTAACATTGGCATCTGCAGCAATTTGTCTTGACCACATGCCTGACGCAAGAACTATGTACTCACAATCAATTTTTCCTTGATCTGTTTCAACACCAACTATTTGTTCATTTTGTATTAATATTTTTTTAACAGAACAATGTTCAATAATATTTGCCCCGTGTTGTTTTGCAGCTTTTGCAAGAACATTAGTCACACCTACTGGGTCTGCCTGTCCATCATTTGGAATGTGGATACCACCAATAACATCCTCAGTATTAATAAGTGGATATAATGATTTTATTTGATCTTTAGATACTTCATTCGCCTCCACATTAAATAATTGAGCCGTTGTAACCTGTCTTTTTAGTTCTTGTAAACGACCTTCAGTCGTAGCAACTGTAAGAGATCCATTTTGTTTTAATCCTGTTGACAGGCCTGTTTCAATTTCTAATTGTTTGTAAAGGTTCAGTGAGTAATTTCTAAGTTTTGTAATAGTAGCTGAAGATCCTAATTGACCTATTAGTCCAGCTGCATGCCAAGTTGTGCCTGAAGTTAACTGATCTCTTTCAAGTAAAACAATATCATTCCAACCATATTTTGATAAATGATAAGCTACAGAACATCCTGCAACACCTCCGCCTATGATAACAACTTTAGCAGACTGAGGAATTTTTTTTGTCATAAAATATTATAAGTATAATTTTTCAACATGAGGTTCAAACATTTTATTTAATTCATCAAAATTAATTTCATTTATAGCTGATGGATTCCATTGAGGATGATGATTCTTACTTACTAAAACAGAGTCTACACCATTATTAAAATCGTTGCGATAAACCATATGTTGACTTAATTGATATTCTATATCAAGACATTCTCCAAGTGTTTTTAATTTAGCAACATTTAATAGTTTTATAGTTACTGCAAGACTCATTGGACACCGAGTTAACAAATGAGTATATATTTTTTGACCAAATTTATTTTTAGATGTTTTTAATTTATTTATTATCTCCTCGAGAGTACCTTGAAAAATATCTTCTATAAAGTTTTGATTTTCTATAATTTCTGAAGACATTTCAGGGTAAAAATTTGAGGTATTAATATTACCATTTTCAATATATTCTTCCTTTGCTTTCAATATCCATTCAGATGGCAAATAATGAGTTGCTAAATCCAGATCCATCATATCACGTGCATTACATGTTTTTCCTGTTAATCCTAAATATAAGCCAATACCTTTAGATAATCTGGATAAAAAATAACTTCCCCCAACATCGGGAAAAAATCCTATTGCTGTTTCGGGCATCGCAAATTTAGCTTTCTCTGACACGAGCCTATAGTTTCCATAAATAGATAAACCAACTCCTCCCCCCATAACTATTCCATCCCAAATACTTAAATAGTTTTTAGGAAATTCATTAATAGTATTATTTAATAAATATTCTTTTTGAAAAAAAATTTCTTTTAAATTATTATTACCAGAAGATAAAAATAGGCTTTTAACATCACCTCCTGCACATAACGACTTTCCTTCACCATATAATAATACACGATCAATTTTTGTACTTTCTTTCCATTCTAATAAAATATCTAAAAAATTACATGCCATATTATAATTCAGGGCATTCAGGGTATCAGGACGGTTGAGTTTTATAATGCCTGTTTCATTTTTAACTGAAAAGTCTATAAATTTCGAAATCATTTTCTATATTCCAAAGCTTTTTTAGTTAAACCCATTTGTTTTGCTTTAAGTCTATTAATTTCATCCCGTATTTGTGCAGCATCTTCAAATTCTAATTTTGATGCAAAATCATTCATCTTTTTTTCTAATTTTTTAATATAAGAATCAAGATCCTTTCCAACTAATTGTTTAGCATTTTCAATTTCAACTGTTACGTGGTCTTGTTCTGAGGTGCTTTTCAGTATTTCATTAATAGATTTTTTTATACTGAGAGGAGTGATTTTATTTTCTTTATTATATTCTAATTGTTTTGTTCGACGTCTACTTGTTTCTTCTATAGCAGCTTTCATGCTTTTAGTTTTAGTATCAGCATACATAATAACCTTGCTATCAACATTTCTTGCAGCTCTTCCAATTGTTTGAATTAGGCTTGTTTTAGATCGAAGGAATCCTTCTTTATCAGCATCGAGAATAGCCATTAGGGCACACTCAGGAATATCGAGACCTTCTCGAAGAAGATTGATTCCAACAAGGATGTCAAAAACCCCTAAGCGTAAATCACGAATGATTGCTATTCGTTCCAGTGTATCTATTTCAGAATGAAGGTAACGAACTTTAAAACCCTCTTCATGTAAATATTCTGTTAGATCTTCTGACATTTTTTTTGTTAATGTTGTGATCATGACTCTATAGCTATTATTGATTACTAAGCGACATTCATCAATAAGGTTATCAATTTGGTGTTTTGTAGGACGAATTTCAATTGGTGGATCAACAAGTCCAGTAGGTCTTATTACTTGCTCAATAAATTCTCCTCCTGTTTTATCTAATTCATAATCACCAGGAGTAGCGCTTACAAATATAGTTTGAGGTCTCATCACATCCCATTCTTCTCTCTTAAGAGGCCTGTTGTCTAAACAACTTGGCAGCCTAAAACCATACTGAGAAAGTGTCGATTTTCTTGAAAAGTCCCCTTTATACATACCTGATATTTGAGAACAGGTGATATGACTTTCATCTATAAATAATAATGCATCTTCAGGAATATATTCATAGAGTGTAGGAGGAGGTTCCCCCGGCTTTCTTCCTGATAAATATCTAGAATAATTTTCAATCCCACTGCAACTTCCAGTTGTTTCTATCATTTCAAGATCAAAAGTTGTTCTTTCATCAAGTCTTTGACGTTCTAATAATTTTTTTTCTTTTTCAAAAACAATGATTTGTTTTTTTAAGTCTTCTTTTATTTGGGTCAATGCTTTTTTTATAGTAGGCTTAGGAGTTACGTAGTGAGAATTAGCAAAAATACGTATCTGGTTTAAAGAATTAATTTTTTCTCCTGTAAGCGGATCAACTTCTGTAATAGTTTCAATATCATCTCCAAACATAGAAATTTTCCAGGAGCGATCTTCAAAATGAGAAGGAAATATTTCTAAAATATCCCCTTTTACGCGAAAGCTACCTCTCTTAAAATCCATATCTCTTCTTTTGTACAATAATTCGACAAGTTTTCTTATAATTAGATCTCTACTAATGTGTTGATTTTTTTCTAAAGTGAAAGACATTGAAGAATAGGCATCGACAGATCCTATGCCATAAATACAAGATACTGAAGCAACAATAATAGTATCCTTTCTTTCAACTAAAGATCTCGTAGCTGAGTGTCGTAAACGATCTATCTGTTCATTAATAGAGGATTCTTTTTCAATAAAGGTATCTGAACGTGGCACATATGCTTCAGGTGTATAGTAATCATAATAACTAACAAAATATTCAACAGCATTCTTCGGAAATAAACTTTTCATTTCTCCATAAAGCTGAGCAGCCAACGTTTTATTGGGAGCCATTATTAATGTTGGTCTTTGAAGATTTTCTATTACTTTAGCCATTGTAAAAGTTTTGCCGGAACCAGTAACTCCTAGTAAAATCTGTTCTTTTTCGCCATTTGTTATATTTTGAATAAGCTCTTTAATAGCTTTTGGTTGATCGCCACTTGGTTCATATTCACTTACAATCTTAAATGGAAGGGAATGGTTTTGAATAAGATTACTAGCGCTATTATCGTTTGTCATTACATTGATATATAGTTTTTTAAATATAAATATTTAGATAAAAAATTACCATTTTTTGTAATAGTAGCATTATAAATTCTCTGATCATCATCTTTAATAATATAAGGTAAAACTTCTTTTACTATTCCGTCCCCAAATTCCTCACTGGAGTCTCTAGGTAGTTCAGATGGTAAATTATCTACTGCCATTATAGCTAAGGCATTACTTGACTTATCCATTTCATTATTAGTATCTTTGTCAAAATAAAAATAAGGATTTTTAATTGATGTAGATTTTAAAGTTGTTGGTATAGAGCCATTAATATCACAAGTAATATCGCCTATTACTTTTAATTCATTAAATTTATATAAATTTTTTAAATCAAAAATTTTAGGTGAAAGTGGATCCCAGTAATGAGCACTTATTAGTAAATTGGTTGCTTCTAAGTATTTTTCAGCAACACTGATATATTTTGTGGGATTATTAATAAAATGCTGTAAATCAAATTTATCACTAGAATTAGCACTAACATAATCTGATGTTTTTAAATTACAGAAAACAGGTTGATCAAATCTATTGTTAATAAAATCATCTTTGGATACTTGATTAATATTTGTAAATTTTAATAATTCTAAAGCTCCTCTAGCAACTCTACCATCTCCTGTGATTAATATCTTCATTGTAGAAAATTTCTTATCTTGAAGTATATTTCTTAATAGAAAATAATTATTAAGCTCAAAAGCTCTTGGTAATTGGGAATTATTTAAAAAATCTTCATAAAGCGCTAAAGAATTATAACATCCAACTATTCCAGCAAATCTTCCAAATCCTAGATAGCGCGCACCATTTTTATCGCGAATATTTTCATAATCAATTAGAGTAATGTTTTTATTTAGTATTGTTTTTAGCAAATTTTTTTTATCCATACCAGGTGTACCTTGAGCAGCTGCTGAATTATCAGGTTGTATTTTAGATGTATGTGAAAAAAATAAATATTTTTTGTTGCTAATTAAAATAGATGTGTCAATTTCTTTAACACCTAATATTAAATCACTAGAGTTAAGGTCTTCATTAATGATAGCCCCAGCTTTCAAATATTCTTCATCACTAAAGCATCTTTTGGCAGATGGTTGAATAATAATTTTAATATCAGAAAATAATTTTTTTAATTCTTGTATATGTTTTGGGACTAGAGGTGTTCGAGATTCATCTATTCTTGACTCACGAATAACGCCTAAATTAAAACTAGCATTAGTCATTATTTTTTTTTGATATTTATGTTGTAATCTCTTAATATGTTAAAAAAATATTCTATATTAGGTTTGGTGTGTGGTGCTGCTTGAACCCCCGGATCAAGTTTATTTTGCATAATTAAATCTACTCCGGCGGTAAGAGTTATTGATACTAGTAATGCCATAGCAGTATTTTCTCCTGATCCGGTCTCATCTAATTCATAGCAACCTGACCATACTATTTCATTATTATGATTTAAAGCATCTAAACTAACAGATAAAACAACCCGGTCTTTTTCATTTTTTTCATATTGATATTTTGACCACAGTTCATCACTTTTGATTTGAATATCCTTATCTAAATCTTTAGATGGATTTTCTAACATAGTAAAAATATCTTTCCAAGCATCAGTCCATCCATTTAAGCGAAGTGTTCCTCTAATAAAGTCTTTAATTTTCCATTCATTAGGAAATAAGTATTCTTGAATATAGGGTAGTGAGTTTCTATTTGGGTAAGCTTCAAAATCTTCACTATTCACCATGTAGGAATTTACATGCTGATAGGGTGTTACAATTTTTTCATTAAAGTTGTTTATAAATTTTGCTTTGTTACTTAACGCTTTAATAACACCAACGGGAGACCAGCTAAATTTATATTTAAAATCATTGGGTATAGCTGTGATACCTCCGCAGAATGATTTATAAGATACTGATACATTATTTAAATTTTCTTTTTTTAATTCTTGAACTAAAAGATGAGAAAAAAAGTGATCTATCCCAGGGTCTAATCCTATTTCATTTATAAAAATTAAATTTTTATTTTTAGCGAGTTGATCTAACTTTCTTAAAGCAGGTGAAATGTAACTTGAGGAAGCAAAATGACAATTTTTTTCTAAGCACATTTTTGCTATTTCAGGATGCATATTTGCAGAAAGTTGTGACACAACAATATCACCGTTATTAAGTAATGAGGAAAGTTCATTTAGATTGAATATTTTGGCTAAAACATCTGATGAATGAACATGATTGATACTTAATGCAGCTTTAGATAGAGTTCTATTCCAGACCGTTAATTTATGACCATTAGATGCCATTCTTCGAATACCAGGTAAAGAAGATAATCCTGCTCCTAGCCAATGAATATTTTTCATATTGTTTTTTACTTATTATATTTATTGTAAAGTTTTTAAAGATCAATTACTTGAATATCATGAAAACTATACCTGAAATAGTAGATTTTTATAATGATGATAAGGTGTTTATAACAACTGAAAATCAATTAGATTTTACTTTTTCAGATTTGAAAAAACAAATTGAATGGACAGTAAATTTTTTAAATAATAATTATATACAAAAAAGTGATACAGTAGCTATTGTTCTAGAAAATGGAGCTGAAATGGCAACATCTTTTCTTTCTGTTACTTCTTGCTGTCGTGTTGCACCTCTCAATCCTACATTTACTTCATCAGAATTTGATTTTTATCTAGATGATTTAAATCCAAAAGCTTTGATAGTAAAGCAAGATTCAAAATCTCCTGTAGTTGAAGTTGCAAAAATAAAAAAAATTAAAATTTTTTCGTTATTTGCTAATTTAAGTGAGCCTTCTGGAAAATTTACTTTAATCTCTGATGAAGATAATAAATCGAATACCTTGCATTCAAAAAGTGTAATTATCCCTGATGATATTGCTTTAATTCTTCATACATCTGGCACAACATCTAAGCCTAAAATGGTCCCTTTAACTCATTTAAATCTTTGTTCTTCAGCTAAAAACATTATTCAAACTTTAAATTTAGATAGAATTGATAGATGTATTAATATCATGCCATTATTTCATATTCATGGTATCGTTTGTTTGTTGCTTTCCACTTTATCTTCTGGTGGCAGCATTTTTCCTTCCCCTGGATTTGATGCTCTCAAGTTTTTTTCTTGGATTAAAAAATTTTCTCCGAGTTGGTATAGTGCTGTTCCAACTATGCATCAGGCAATTCTAATGCGAGCAGATAGAAATTCTGAAATTATTGAAAGATCAAATTTGAGGTTTATTAGATCCAGTTCTGCATCATTACCTTCAAAAACAATGAAGGAAATAGAGCATATTTTTCAATGCCCTGTTATAGAATCATATGGAATGACTGAGGCATCACATCAAATGACAAGCAATTATTTACCACCCGGAAAAAGAAAATCTTCAAAAGTTGGATATGCTGCAGGACCTGAAGTAGAAATTATGGGAGATGACAAAAATATATTAAAGAAAGGAAAGATTGGAGAGGTAGTTATTAGGGGAGATAATGTGACTAAAGAATATATTAATAATTCTCAAGCGAACAAAGATTCTTTTATTAATGGTTGGTTTCTCACTGGTGATCAAGGATTTATTGATGAAGAAGGCTTCCTTCAATTAACAGGTCGCCTAAAAGAAATTATTAATAAAGGAGGAGAAAAAATTTCTCCCTTAGAAATTGATGAAGCTGTAATGGAGCATCAAAGCATATATCAATGTATAACATTCCCTATTGTTCACGAGAAGCTTGGTGAAGAAATTGCAGTAGCTATTGTTTTAAAAAATGATCAACAATTAACAGATTACGAATTAAGAAAATTTTTAAATAAAAAGCTAGCATCTTTTAAAATTCCAAAAAAAATTATTACTTTAGAAGAAATTCCTAAAGGAAAAACTGGTAAACTTCAAAGAATTGGCTTGGCTAAGAAATTAGGATTAGAACAATGAAAATTTGTATTGTTGGAGCAGGAGCAATAGGTGGTTACTTAGGTGTTAAGTTAATAAATGCTGGTTTTGATGTTTCTCTTGTTGCTAGAGGAGAGCATTTAGATGCAATGAGTAATAAAGGGCTTACTTTAATAGAAGATGAAAAACAAATAACCTGTTTTCCAAAATGTACAGATTCAATAGAAACATTAGGTAAAATGGATTTTATATTTATAACTTTAAAAGCTTATTCAATACCTGGAATGACTAAAGATATCGCTAAAATGTTTAAAAATAAGACATCTGTAATAACTGCATATAATGGTATGCCTTGGTGGTATTTTTATAATAATCAAGGTACTTTAAATAATTATAAAATTAGATGCGTTGATCAAGATAGCTTGCAATGGAATTTAATTACTCCGGATAGAATTATTGGTTGCGTTGTTTATCCTGCAACTGAAATTTTAAAGCCTGGTGTTATAAAACATATTGAAGGCAATCGTTTTTCTTTAGGAGAACCTAATGGAATGAAATCTGAAAGAATTTTAAATATAAGCAAAGCATTAATTAGCGCTGGTTTTAAGGCACCAATTCGAAGTAATATAAGGCAAGATATTTGGACTAAGCTTATTGGTAATCTTGCTTTTAATCCTTTAAGTGTCATTACTGGCGAGACACTTGATGTATTAGTTTCAAAAGAAGAAAATAAAAAAATAGCATATTCGGCTATGAAGGAAGCTAGTCTAATCATGAATAAGCTTAAAATTCCTCTTAATATTAGTATTGAACAGCGGATAGAAGGCGCTGCTAAAGTAGGAAAACATAAAACGTCAATGCTACAAGATTTTGAAAAAGGTAAGGAGTTAGAAGTAGATTCTCTAATAATAGCTGTGCAGGAAATTGGAGCTTTGCTTAATATTCAAACACCCACAATCAATAAAATTTTAAAAAATCTTGAAAGAAAAATAGCTCAATTTTAATTATGGAAATAGAAATTTTATCCTTGATAATTTTTTTTTTAATTACCGGAATTTTTTCTGGATTATTTGCAGGCTTATTAGGAGTTGGAGGAGGAATAATAACCGTACCAATTTCTTATTTTGTTTTATTACATCAAGGATATTCTATTGAAGTTGTTATGCATGTAGCTATTGCATCTTCTTTAACTATTATCTTATTTACTTCAATTTCTTCTATTCGATCACATTTAATATTAAATAATGTTGATAAGATGGTAATTAAAAAATGGTATTTTGGTATTATCGTAGGTTCAATCATAGGATCTTTTTTAGCAAGCAAAATTAAAGGAGAAGTTTTAATTTTTATTTTTGTAATATTAGCTATTGGAATTTCTATAAATATGTTTTTTCAGAAAAAAATAAAAACTATTAGAGATGATATACCCGATTCATTTTTCATAAATTTTTTTATCAGCAGTAATATAGGTTTTTTATCTGCTCTAATAGGGATTGGAGGAGGAAGTTTCAGTGTGCCTACTTTAAGTATTTTTTCAAAAAAAATGCATCAAGCAGTTGGTACATCGGCTGTTTTAGGATTTTTTATAGCTTTGCCAGGAGTTATTTCCTATATTTTTTTAGGAAAAAATATTGAAAATCTTCCACCTTATTCTTTAGGCTATGTAAATCTATTAATTGTTTTACTTGTAACATCTACAAGTATTTTTACAGCAAATATTGGAGCAAAGATTTCATCAAAAATTGATAAAGATAACCTTAAAAGGATTTTTGCTATTTTTTTATTGTGTACTTGTGTAAGTCTAGTTATTGAACATTTTGTAATTTAGGTAATAGAAATAATGTCGATTATAGCTAATAGATTGTCACGTATAAAACCCTCCATGACAGTTGGAATAAATGTTAAAGCTAATGCTCTTCGTGCACAAGGTAAGGATGTATTAGTTTTAGCTGCTGGTGAACCAGATTTTGACACACCTATAAATATTCGTCAAGCAGCAGCAAAAGCGATGGATGATGGTCATACTCGATATGTTCCAGGAAAAGGTACCCCAGCTTTGCAAGAAGCCATTATTAAAAAATTTAAAAAAGAAAATAATATTGAGTATTCTAGTGATGAAATCATAGTAGGAGTTGGAGGAAAACATATTCTTTTTAATGCTATGATGGCAACTGTTAATCCTGATGATGAGGTAATAATACCAGCCCCTTTTTGGGTTAGTTATCCAGATATAGTGTTGTTGGCAGAGGGTAAACCTATAATAGTTCTTTGTGATGAGAAACAAGGTTTTAAAATTACACCTTCTCAATTAGAAAAAAGCATCACTTCAAAAACAAAATGGCTTATGCTTAATAGTCCAAACAATCCAACAGGTGCAGTTTACTCTAAGCAAGAGTTGTTAGCACTAAGTGAAGTGCTATTGAAACATTCTCATGTTAATATTTTATCAGACGATATTTATGAAAAAATTATTTATGATGGTAATGTTTTTTTTACTTTAGCTTCAGTTGTTCCTGAATTAAAAAATAGAACATTGACTTTAAATGGAGTTTCTAAAGCATATTGTATGACTGGATGGCGTCTTGGTTATTGCGGAGGACCTAAAGATATTATAGCAGGTATGAATAAAATACAATCTCAAAGCAATACTTCGACATCTTCTATTACAATGGCTGCTTCTGTTGAGGCTTTGCAAGGCACCCAAAATTTTATTGATACCCATAATATTGAATTTAAGAAAAGAAGAGATATGGTTATTGAAAAACTAAATGCGATAGATGGCATAACCTGCGCCACCCCTCCTGGAGCTTTTTATGTTTATCCAAGTTGTGCTGGTGTTATAGGTAAAAAAACACGTAATGGTGATTTAATAGATTCTGATGAAAAATTTATGAATTATCTTCTTGAAAGTGAGGGAGTGGCAGGTGTTCATGGTAAAGCTTTTGGATTGTCACCATATTTTCGATTATCGTATGCAACAAGTAAAAAAATTTTAGAGGATGCTTGTGCTCGTATAGCAAGAGCTTGTCAAAATCTTACGTAAGATCATTATTGTCAATAATTTTAGCTATTCGTAATAAATTTGTTGAACCAGCATTTCCAAAAGGAACACCGGCAGTTATTACAATAGAGTCCCCAGCGTCTGCTAGTTTTTTTTCTTTGATTGTTCTGCACGCAATACTAACCATCTCAGTTGTATTTTGAGCATCTTGCTTTGTATGACTTGAAAAAACACCCCATACTAACTGTGTTTTTCTAGCAGTTTTAATATTTGGAGAAAGTCCTATTACTAAAACAGGCGCTCTTTCCTTAGCCATTCGTAAAGTTGTTTTTCCACTAACAGAGAAAGTTACAATTGCTTTTGCTTCTGCATTTCTTGCAATAGTATATGCTGCACTAGTAATTGCATCAGTCGTGCTTACCAATGTTCTCTTTTTTGAAGAGCTTATATGTTGTTGTTCAAGATCAAAATTATTTTGATCATTTTCAACACTTTCAATTATGCGATTCATTAATGTAACAGAGTCGATAGGGTATTTACCCATTGCAGACTCAGCAGAAAGCATTACTGCATCGGTTCCATCATAAATTGCATTGGCGACATCGGATGCTTCAGCTCTTGTTGGTGTATGATTAGAAATCATACTTTCTAACATTTGAGTAGCGACTACTACAGGTTTGCCATAATCACGGCAACGATTGATGATATTTTTTTGAATTACAGGAACTTTTTCAGTTGGTAGTTCTACTCCAAGATCACCTCTAGCAATCATTATTCCATCGCTAGCTTCTATTATTGAATTTATGTTTTTAACTGCTGAAGGTTTTTCAATTTTAGCCATTATAGAAGCTTTATTACCAATAATTTCTCTAAGCTCTTCAATATCTTCTGGTTTTTGTACAAATGATAAAGCAACCCAGTCTACTCCCATTTCAAGGGCTTTATTCAAGTCAGCTCTATCTTTATTGGTTAATGATGAAATTGGAAGAATTACACCAGGTATATTAACTCCTTTGTTATTTGAAATAATTCCATCATTTAAAACCTCTGCAGTTAAACTATCATTACTTTGTTTTAAAATTTGGAGTTTAATTTTGCCATCATCAATTAATATTTCAGAATTTGGTGTTAATATTTCATAAATTTCATGGTGAGGAAAATTAACTCTTTTATTATCTCCAACTTTTGAGTCTAAGTCTAAAATAAAAGTCTGTCCTTTTTTTAACACAACTTTGTCATTAATAAATTTACCAACTCTTAGTTTAGGTCCTTGTAAATCAGCTAGAATACAAGTTGCATGATTGTATTTTTTTTCTAAATCTCTTATGTAATCATAGTTTTTTCTGTGATCTTCTATAGAACCATGAGAAAAATTTAATCTAAAAACGTCACACCCTGAAGTAAATAGCTTTTCTATAACTTCTGGAGAAGATGATACAGGACCTAGGGTAGCTAAAATTTTAGCTTTTCTGTTACGTTTCATTAAATTTGTTGTATATAATTCATATTAAGAAAATATGTAACCTATTTATTTTAAAATTTATGGATGATAAAATTAAAAAAGAATTATATGCTGAAGTACTTGAAATATTAATTGAACATTTACGAAAAAGAAATGATGTTCAAAACATCGAATTGATGAACTTATCTGGATTTTGTAGAAATTGTCTTTCAAAATGGTACGTCACTGCAGCTGAAAAAAGAAATCTTGATATCGAATATGAAGATGCTAGAGAAATTATATATGGCATGCCATATGCTGATTGGAAAAAAAAATATCAAACAGAAGCAACTAAGGAACAATTAATCAAATTAAATAAAATTGATTAATATAATTCTTCTAATTTATCTCCAAAGATACTTTTAACTTTAAATCTTTTTACTTTCATTGTGGGAGTCATCATATCATTTTCTATTGTGAATTCCTCGTCAATTAAAATAAATTTTCTTATTTGTTCAATTGCTGATAGTTTTGCATTAGCTTTGGATGTAACATCTTTTATCATTTTAATAAAATCTTGATCTTTTATAAGAATCTTAAGATCTTTAGACTTATTATTTTTATTTGCCCAAGCCATAGCTTGTTCTTTATCTGGAACGATTATAGCTACCAGATAGTTTTTAAAGTCTCCATAAAGCATTGATTGAGCTATTTCAGGTTCTATATTTAATTTCTCTTCAACTTTTGATGGAGAAATATTATCACCTCCAGCATTTACGATAATATCTTTTTTACGATCTGTAATTTTTAAATATTGATCTTCATCAAATTCACCAATATCTCCTGTATGAACCCATCCATCAATGATTGTTGCATTAGTTGCCTCTGGATCATTCCAATATCCATTCATTACATTCTCTCCTCTAACTAATATCTCTCCATCATTAGCTATTTGAACTTCTGTTCCTTTAAATATAGGTCCGACAGTATCAAGTTTGATTTTTTCAGGTGGGTTTGCACTTACAACTGGAGCTGTTTCAGTTTGACCATATCCTTGTAAGAGTGGGAGGCCTAAAGCAGATAAATATAATCCAACTTCAAAATTAAGGGCAGCTCCTCCAGAAATTAATGCTTTTAAACTTCCACCAAACCTTTTGTTAACTTTTCTTCTAACAATTTTATCAAGAAAATTATTTAGAGCATTATCTAAAAAAGACATTTTTTCATTATAATATCTTTTTTTACCTAGTTTTAATGTTGTATTGAATAACAATCTACTAATTTTGCTTTGCTTTTTTAACCCTTGTGAAATACGGGTATGAAGAGAGTCATAAAATCTTGGAACGGCCGTCATGAAATGGGGTTTTGCTTCACTCATATTGACTAAAAGTTTATCTAATCCTTCAGCATAGTAAATTTGCGCACCAATTCCCATTTCAAAAAACTGCAGAGTATGTTCATAAGAATGAGATAAAGGTAACCAAGAAAGAAATCTTATGTCTTTTAAGTCAGATGTTAAATTTTTCAATAATTCTTGAGCTCCAGTACAATTAGTTAACATAGCTCCATGACTTAACATAACTCCTTTTGGACTACCTCCTGTTCCAGATGTATAAATAATACATGCCGTGTCAGTTCTTTTGTGAGTTTCTGAAAGTTTTTCTAAATTAGCATTTATAAAATCTTCATTTTCAATAGCATCCCAAGATGAATTTTTATTTTCTTCAATTAAGGTGCTCCAATTTATTATGTTAATAGGTTCGTTGTATTCTTTTTTATCTTCTTCAATTTTTATAATATTCCGACATTTCAAAGATTCAAGAACAGCAGGTATTACTTTAGAAGTTAAATTATGTGAAGAAACTATCAAACACCTTGCTTCTGAATGATTAATAATATGTTTATAATCATTAGTTGTACTAGTTGTATATGCGGGCACTGAAATTGCACCAATAGCCATAATTGCAAGATCAGCTATTTGCCATTCAGGTCTATTTTCAGATAGGATGACAACTCTATCACCTTTAAGAATTCCTAAATTTATTAAGCCTTTGATGATAGCTTCAACCTGCTCTCTAACTTCCCCCCAACTTAAAGAAATAAATTTGTCATTGGATTTTTTCCATAAATAAGGATCTTTACTAAGGGATGATGATTGGTGATAAAATAAATTTACAACACTATTGAATTTATCAAAATTAATCGACATTCTTCTTGTCCTCCCTACAATGATTGCATTATAGACTTATATCATATCTGGATATATGAAAAAAAAATATAATAAATACGAAAAAATACAAGCCTCAAATTCTCTTCCCGTTTGGAATTTAACTGATTTATACCCTTTTATATCAAGTAAAAAAATCAATATTGATTTAAATTATATTGAAAAATCATCAAAATCTTTTGCTCATAAATATGAAGGAAAAATTGTCAAATTAAATTCAAAAGCTCTTATTAATGCTATTTTGGATCTAGAAAAAATTGATGAAAAAATGGATAAAATATTATCTTATGCACATTTGCTTGTTTCTGAAGATGCTGACCATGAAAAAAACAAAATTTTTTTTCAACAAATGCAAGAAAAAATTACTCATTATTCATCCTCACTAATTTTTTTTACTTTAGAGTTAAATCAAATTGACGAAAAAAAATTAAATATTCTTCTAAAGAATAATAAATTAAGTGAATATAAAACTTGGATACAAAATAGACGATCCTTTAAACCCTATCAGTTAGATAAAAACTTAGAAAAATTATTACAAGATAAAAGTATAACTTCTTCAAGTGCATGGATTAGATTGTTTGATGAAACTATTGCTGCTTTAAGATTTCCCTTTAAAAATAAAAACTTAACTAGTGCTGAAATATTAAATTATCTATCTGATAATAAATCAGATGTAAGGAAGACTGCTGCCAAATCTGTTGGAAAAATTTTAGAAAAAAATGTTAAAATATTTTCAACAATTACCAATACTCTTGCAAAAGATAAATCAATTAATGATGATTGGAGAAAATTACCTAATCCAGTGAGTGCTAGAAATTTATCCAATGTTGTGGAAGATGAAGTTGTTGAAGCTTTGGCTAGTACAGTAAAGTCTTCTTATAAAAAATTATCCCATAGATATTATAAATTAAAAGCTACTTGGTTTAAAAAAAAATCACTTAAGTATTGGGATAGAAACGCCCCATTACCCTTTCAAAGCAAAAAAAAATATAATTGGGATTATGCCAGGCAAATTGTAACTAACTCGTATTTTGATTTTAATCCTTTGATTGGCAAAATTGTACAAAAATTTTTTGATAATTCATGGATTCATGCCCCTGTTCAAAAAGGCAAATCTCCCGGTGCTTTTTCAGCCTCAACTGTGCCTAGTGTTCATCCATATATATTAGTTAATTTTCAAGGCAAAACTAGAGATGTTGCTACTTTAGCACATGAATTAGGCCATGGAGTTCATCAATTTTTAGCTGCAAAGAAACAAGGACATTTTAATTCATCTACACCTTTGACAGTGGCAGAAACTGCAAGTGTATTTGGTGAGATGCTAACCTTTAAGTCAATTTTAAATAGTGAAAAAAATTTAAAAGAGAAAAAAGCTTTATTAGCTAATAAAGTTGAAGACATGCTTAATACAGTGGTTCGACAAATTGCTTTTTTTGAATTTGAAAAACAAGTTCATGCCCAAAGAAAAATTTCAGAATTATCAGTAGATCAAATTTGTAATATTTGGATGGATGTACAAAGAGAAAGCCTGGGTCCATCAATAGAATTTGAGAGAGAATATAAGTATTATTGGACTTATATTCCTCACTTTATTCATTCTCCATTTTATGTTTATGCTTACGCTTTTGGAGATTGTTTAGTTAATTCACTATATGGAGTATATGAGGAAGGTTTAAAAGATTTTGATAAAAAATATATAACTTTATTAGAGTCAGGCGGCTCTCAACGTTATAGAGAATTGTTAAAACCATTTAATTTAGATCCTTCAAAATCAAATTTTTGGAAAAAAGGAATATCAGTTATAGAAAATTTAATTGATGAGTTAGAAGAGTTGTAAAATTGTCTCATGAAAGACTTTGAATCAAAATCTATTGCAAAACAAATAAAAAGATATGCTCAGGTAGGTGGTGTAGTTGGTAAATTAGCAACCAAGCTTGCCAGCCAAAAGTATTTAGGCATAAAGTTAGACAAAAGTAAGCATGCAGCAGAAATTAGAGCATCTTTAGGTAGTATAAAAGGGCCTTTAATGAAAGTTGCTCAATTATCTGCAACTATCCCGGACTTACTTCCCCCAGAATATGTAGAAGAATTAATGCATTTACAATCAAATGCTCCTCCAATGGGATGGTTATTTGTTAAAAGAAGGATGGTTGCTGAATTATCTATAAAATGGCAAGATAGTTTTATTGATTTTGATAAAGAAGCAAATAAAGCAGCATCTTTAGGTCAAGTTCACAAGGCAGTTATTCCAAATAAAAAAATAGTGGCTTGCAAACTTCAATATCCAGATATGGAGTCAGCTGTATCAGCAGATTTGTTACAATTAAAAATGATTTTTTCAATTTATCAAACTTACAATAAAGCAATAAAAACAGATGAAGTATACAAGGAAATAACAGAGAGATTAAAAGAGGAGCTTGATTATGAAAGAGAAAGAAAATTAATGCATGTTTTTAGAAATATTTTTTCTAATTCTAATTTTGTTCATATACCTGAAGTAATAGATAAATTATCAACAAAAAAACTTCTTACAATGTCATGGTTGGAAGGAGATTCAATTTTAAAATATAAAAATGAGAAAAAAGAAATTAGAAACACTATAGCAAAAAACATGTTTTATGTATGGTACAAACCTTTTTATGGATATGGAATTATTCATGGCGACCCTCATTTAGGAAATTATACAATTCAAAAAAATTTATCTGTTAATTTATTTGATTTTGGTTGTATGAGAATTTTTAAAGGTAAATTTATTCAAGGAGTAATAGATCTATATTTTGCTCTTCAAAGAAATGATCAAGCTAAAATTGTGCATTCATATGAGCAATGGGGTTTTCAAGACATTACTAAAAAGAAGATTGAAGTTTTGAACAAGTGGGCTGAATTTATATATTCACCTCTTATGGAAGATAAGGTACAAAAAATTCAAGTAAATGATAGTGGAGTATATGGTGCAAAAGTTGCAGCTGAGGTTCATAGAGAGTTAAAAAAACTAGGAGGTGTAAAGCCTCCAAAGGAGTTTGTTTTTATGGATAGAGCTGCTGTTGGTTTGGGCTCTGTATTTTTGCATTTAAAAGCTGAGGTAAATTGGTATCAAGTTTTCAATTCACTAATTGAAAACTTTGAAGCTAAAGAAATGGATAAAAAACAACAAAAAGCTTTGAAATTAGTACACCTCTAATTATAAGAAGTTGTGAAAATTTCTATTATTAAAGAGGAGAATATAAATGAGCAACGTGTAGCTTCTACTCCAGATGTAATTAAACTTTTGGAAAGGTTTGGTGCAGAAGTTTTGATAGAGAAAGGAGCAGGGGATTTATCTGGTTATGGAGATGAATTGTATGAGTCTGCCGGAGCAAACGTTGTTAATCGTTCTGAATGTCTTCAATCTGATATTTGTTTATGTGTCAGAATGCCAAGTCAAAAAGATATTGTTAAAATGAAAAAAGGATCAATATTAATTGGTATTTTAAATCCATATGAAAATAAGGATTATTTTAATAACTTAAAAGATAATAATATAACTTCTTGTTGTATGGAATTAATTCCAAGAATTAGCAGAGCTCAAAGTATGGATGTTTTGTCCTCTCAAGCAAATTTAGCTGGATATAAATCGGTAATAGATGCAGCTGAAAAATTTGGAAAAGCTTTTCCAATGATGATGACAGCTGCCGGTAGAATTAATCCTGCAAAAGTCATGGTCTTGGGAGTTGGGGTGGCAGGCCTTCAAGCTATTGCTACTGCTAAAAGATTAGGTGCTGTTGTTTCAGCAACAGATGTTCGAAGTGCCACAAAAGAACAAGTTGAAAGCCTTGGTGGTAAATTTATTATGGTAGAGGATGAGGAATCAAAAGAAGCAGAAACTACCGGAGGTTATGCTAAAGAGATGAGCGAAGAATATAAGAAAAAGCAAGCTATTTTAATAGCTGAAACTGTTGCAAAACAAGACATTGTAATTTGTACAGCACTTATTCCGGGCAGACCAGCCCCGGTTTTAATTTCAGAAAAAATGGTAAACTCTATGTCTAAAGGTTCTGTAATAGTAGATTTGGCTGTGGAGTCTGGAGGTAATTGTCCTTTAAGTAAGGTTGATCAAATTATTGAACACAATGGTGTAAAAATTATTGGTTATTCAAATGTCCCAGGAAGAGTAGCTAAAGACGCTTCTTCATTATATGCAAAAAATATTGTTAATTTTTTAACTTTAATGATTAATAAGGAAGAAAAAAAAATCAATATTGATTGGGAGGATGAAATTATTAATTCAGTTGTTCTAACTCATAATGGTCAAGTAAAATTAGATAAATTTAGATAAAATGGAAAATATTGTAAATCATAGCTCCGACGTTTTTATTATAGGACTTACAGTTTTCTTGCTTGCTTGTATTATTGGTTATTATGTTGTTTGGTCAGTTACACCCGCGCTTCATAGTCCATTAATGGGTGTTACGAATGCAATATCAAGTGTAATTATTGTAGGGGCGATACTTGCTTCAGGCCCAGCAGGTTTTGATACTTCAAAGATATTTGGATTGATAGCCGTTGTTCTTGCGTCAGTTAATATTTTTGGAGGCTTTATTGTAACCTATAGGATGTTGTCTATGTTTAAAAAGAAATCTAAAATTAATAAAGATACTTAATGTTTGCTAGCACAGTTGCAATTTTATATTTAATATCAGCATTATTATTTATTTTTGCTTTAAGAGGATTATCTCATCCAGAGTCTTCACGTATGGGCAATGTTTTTGGAATAATAGGCATGCTCATTGCTATTATAACAACTCTAATGTTTAAAAGCGTTCTAAGTTATACTGAAATTGGAGCGGCAATTTTAGTGGGTGGTTTAATTGGTACTCTCATAGCAGTAAAAATTGAAATGACAGCCTTACCTCAACTTGTAGCTGCTTTTCATAGTTTAGTTGGTTTGGCAGCAGTTTTTGTTGCTGGAGCTGCTTTTTATGATCCTGCTTCTTTCAACATTGGAGAGTTTGGTAATATTCCTTCTAGCAGTTTAGTTGAAATGAGTATCGGCACATTTATAGGGGCAGTAACTTTTTCTGGATCTATACTTGCGTTTGGTAAACTTCAAGGAACTATCTCAGGAAAACCAATAGTATTTAAGTTTCAACATCTAATTAACGCAATAATTTTTTTATTTATAATATTTCTAATAGTTTTATTTGTTCTTAATCAAACCCCAACTATTTTTTGGACAATAGTAGTGATTTCAATTTTACTAGGTTTTTTAGTTGTTATTCCAATTGGTGGAGCAGACATGCCAGTTGTTATTTCAATGCTTAATTCGTATTCTGGTTGGGCTGCTTGCGGTATTGGTTTTACATTAAGTAATAATTTATTAATTATAACAGGTGCTCTAGTTGGGGCTTCTGGAGCAATACTAAGTTATATCATGAGTAAGGGTATGAATCGTTCAATATTGAGTGTTGTTCTCGGCGGTTTTGGAGGTGAGCAATCAAAAGTAGGTGAAAACGAAAATTCAGATAAAATCGTAAAACAAGGAAATGCTGAGGATGCTGCTTATATATTAAAAAATGCCGATTCAGTTATTATAGTTCCGGGATACGGAATGGCAGTAGCTCAAGCCCAACATGCCCTTCGTGAAATGGGGGATATACTTAAGCAAGAGGGAATCAATGTCAGATATGCAATTCATCCTGTTGCAGGAAGAATGCCAGGACATATGAATGTATTATTAGCTGAAGCAAATGTTGCTTATGAAGAAGTTTTTGAGTTAGATGAAATTAATAGTGATTTCCCAATGACTGAAGTTTCTTTTGTTATAGGTGCTAATGATGTTACTAATCCAGCAGCAAAAACAGATCAATCTTCTCCTATATACGGTATGCCAATTTTAGATGTAGAAAAGTCACAGACTGTTTTATTTATCAAGAGGAGTATGGCGACAGGTTACTCAGGTGTAGATAATGAGCTTTTTTACAGAGACAATACAACTATGCTTTTTGGTGATGCTAAAAAAATGTGCGAAAATATAGTTAAGGCCTTAAATTAACTTTTATAATTTTTTTTAATCGCTATGCCTTTGTCTTTCTGTTTTACGAGATCTTCTAATATTTTCTTCTTTTTCACGAGCTTTTTTTAGGCAAGGTTTTTCATAGTGCTTTCGAAGCTTCATTTCTTTAAATAGACCTTCTCTTTGTAATTTTTTTTTCAAACTACGAAGAGCTTGTTCTACATTATTATCTTTAACGTTTACCACTAATGACATATTTACCTTTAAAAAGAGAGCTGCAATTAACATAATGTTTAAATTTATGCAAATACTCTAATTTATCTATTTAAAATAAATTTTTGTTTTTATATAAGGAGTGATGTCAATTTTAAAGATTGCCCGTTTAGGCCACCCTATATTACTTCAGAAGGCTAAATTGGTTCAAAATATAGAGAGTTTTAAGATTAAAGAAATAATCCATAATATGACTGAAACAATGCTTGATTCAAAGGGAATTGGCCTTGCTGCACCACAAGTACACATAAGTGAGCAAATAATAATATTCAGAGTTCTTGATGAGGAAGATGAAAAACAGATTAAAGTAACAGCCTTAATTAATCCTAAAATTCAAAAAATTGATGATGTAATGGAAAATGATTGGGAGGGTTGTTTATCTATTCCAGGAATGTTAGGATTGGTAAAAAGGTACTCTCGCATTAGGTATAGAGGGCATGATATGAATGGAAAGATAATTGAAAGGGAGGCTGAAGGAATGCATGCTCGTGTAGTTCAACATGAGTACGATCATTTAATGGGCGTTTTATATACAAGTCGTTTAGCTGATAACAAAGCATACGGATATTCTGAAGAGATTGAAGAATATTGGAAGAGCAAAAAAATTGAATAACATCAATCTTAAAAAATTGAGAAATCAAATTCTTGAACAAGCAAAGAAACATGTTGAAAAAAAAGGTTGGAGTGAACAGATTCTTTTAGACGTTGCACGAGATTCTAAATTTAAGTATTCAGAAATTGCTTTATTGTTTCCTAAGGGATACTCTACTCTTCTTGAAATGTATTTAAATACAATTAATGATAAGATGACAGAAGGCTCCAGAAAGATTAACCTTATTCAATTGAGGGTTCATCAAAGGATAAAAGAATTAATAGTTTTGCGACTAAGAATTATGTCAAATGAAAAGAAATTAATTTCCAAAACATATTTTCACTTATTGTTACCTCAAAATTTTAAGTTAGCATCAAAGTGTCTATATAAAGTTGTAGATCAGACATGGTTTTTAGCAGGAGATCAGTCTACAGATTTTAATTTTTATACTAAAAGAGGAATTTTAGCATCAATTTATAGTACAGTCATTTTACATTTTATTAATAATAATAATTTGGATCAAACTATTGATATTTTAAATAAACAACTAAAAAGAGTATCTAAAATTCCCAAAATTAAGAATAAATTTAAAAAAATAAAAGATATTATTCCTAGGGTTTTTAAATTAATTAATAATATTGGTTTTCTTAAGCAATAATATCAGGTTCGATTTTATTTTTAAGACTAAGAATTTTATCTTTAAGTATCAATTTTCTCTTTTTTATTCTTTTAATTTGTAAAAAATCAACAGTTTGTTTTTCCTGGAGTTGAATGAGTATCTCATCTAAATCACGATGTTCTTGTTCACATTCTTTTAATTGTTTATTTAAAATTTCAATATTTTGCATTTTTAATTAATATTAGTATACTAGGCTCTTATGGTAAAAAAAATAGGTATTTTGACCAGTGGTGGAGATTGCGCAGGTCTCAATGCTGTGATTAGAGCAGCTACTATTCGTGCGGTAAATGAATATAAATGGAAAGTTATTGGTATTAAGGATGGGACTTTAGGATTAACGACTAATCCACTTAATATAATTGAACTTAAACCTTCAAATTTTGATGGAAATTTAATGCGCATGGGAGGAACTTTTTTAGGTACAAATAATAAAGGAAATCCTTCCGAAGATAAAATAATTAAGAGTTTTAAAGATCTAGAATTAGACGCTTTAATTGGAATTGGTGGAGACGGAAGTATGAAAATTCTTCAATCACTTTCAAAAAAAGGAAATATTAATTTTGTTGGCATACCGAAAACAATAGATAATGATGTTAAGAATAATGAGCTTTCAATAGGTTATGATACCGCAGTTGATGTGGCTACTAACGCCTTAGATATGCTTCAACCAACAGCAGCAAGTCACCGTAGAGCAATGATATTAGAGGTTATGGGAAGGGATGCTGGTCATATAGCTCTAAATTCTGGTATAGCAGGAGGAGCAGATGTAATTCTTATTCCTGAGATACCATTTAAAATTAATTCAATTGCTAATCATATTGATAAAATAAGAGCGGATGGGAGAAATCATGCTTTAATTGTTGTTGCTGAGGCAGTAAAAAAAGAAGATGGATCTAAAGCTACTGTAAAATTTTTTGATGGTCAAGTTCGTTTAGGAGGAATTGGAACATATATAGGAGATGAAATATCTAAAATTACAAAAGCAGAAACTCGAGTTACTGTTCTAGGACATGTTCAAAGAGGTGCTCAGCCAACTCATAGAGATCGATTAATAGCCAGTGCTTTTGGTGTATATGCAGTAGATTTAATTTCACAAAAAAAATTTGATCGTATTGTAGTTTGGCAAAATAGAGGGGTTACTGATATTGCTTTGGATTCTGTAGCTGGAGAATCAAAAACTATTAATAAAAATGACCCTTTAATTAAAGTTGCTCAAGGTTTGGGTATTTATGTTGGTGAAGTAAATTAAAGTTTTGTAATTTTGTTTATTAAATAAAAATATATTTTGTATGGAAGCATACTAAAAGTCTTTAATAATATTAAAAATAACCAAGGAAAAAATATTTCAAATTTATAAGATCTTGTGAGCCCTATAAATATATTATTTGCTGCAAATTCTGCTGATTTTAAAAACGGCATATGAAATGAATTAAGATTTGTAAATTTGGACTCAATAAATCCAGGATTAATTAAGCTAATCTTTATTTTATTCTTTTTTAAATCAAAATATAAGCTTTCAGTTAAATTTATTAATTTTGCTTTTGTTAACCCATAAGCACCAGCAGTTGGTAAGTCACGATACCCAACAGGAGATGCGACAATCGCAATATGGCTTTTTACTCTATCAGTCATTTTTTTAATTAATTTTTCTAAACAATACAATGTTCCTTTAAGATTAACGTCAATTAGATATTCATAGTTTTCAATTGAAAATTGTTGTGTTTTGTTAGGTGAATAGGTGGCTGCATTTAAAATAGCTAAATTAATGAAACCTACCTCAGTGATTATTTTTTCTATTATTATTATTATTACTTCTTTTTTTTTTAGAAATATCTCAAATATATACATATATTTCTTTATTTGTAGAACTTTCAAATAATTTTTTTTGCAATTTCTAAATTTTTAATATTTCTAGAACTAAAAACTATTTTCCAATTATTATTTAAAAACTTTTTTGCTGTTGCAAAAACTATTCCTGAAGATCCCCAATAATCCAAACTATATTCAATTATTCCCCCCAGTCTGATCTTTGAGTGATAATTATTTTTTTATCTTTCCAATTTTTAAATTGAAATTTTATAAGCTCTTCATTTTCCGAATACCAAATTGTATATTGTGGAAAAGGTCCTTTATCTTTTGGGTTTTTTGAAGCATCTAGAAGATATTTATCAGCCAATAATTCTGTATTATTTATTTTTATTTTTTCTTTTCCAAGTTTTTTAATGTTAATTTGTCTTATGATTCCTTTTTGAGTATCAAAAATTTTATCTTGAACTAAAATTGCTTTATTCCAATAGTTTAGAGGAATAATATTTTTATTAACAATGATTTCCCCGTCCATTCCTGTTGCAATAAATTTATCATTAATATCTTTACCACTTATAAAATATTCTCTTTCATCTTCAAAATCTGTATAGCCTTCAAATTCAATAAATTCTCCATTTCTCCAAATTTCTTTAGATTGTTGAAAAAATTTATATGCTGGGAAAAAGAAAACTTTTAAATCAATTTCGACTGTTGTATCTATTATTAAATTATCATCTTGTTTAGAAAAGATAGTTTCAACACTGCCTATAATCTTATTTTTTCTAATTATATCAAAAGTAGCTTTTTTATCTTTAGGTATAGGAAATGCATTGATATTTAAACTTATAAAAATAAATAAAATTAAAGATAATATCTTCATTGTTTTAAGCTTTAATACGTAAAGTTGATCTTCCTCCATCTATATGCAAAATCTGTCCAGTAATCCATTTATTATTTTTACTTAATAAATAAGAGCCAAGTTCTGCAAAATCAGTCCCTTCTCCAATTTTTGGAATAGGGTGCATTATCTCAATAGCTTTTTTAATATTTTCATTTTTAATTATATTTAGTGTCATTTTTGAATCAGTAAGACTTGGTGCTATACAATTTACTCTGATTTTTGGAGCAAATTCAGCAGCTAATGAAAGAGTTAATCCTTCTATAGCTCCTTTAGCTGTTGAGATTATTGAGTGATTAATAAATCCTTGCTGAACAGCTACTGTAGAAAAGAGTAAAATTGAGCCATTATTTTTTAATAAACTTTCTTGTGCAGCTTTTATAGCGTTGATAGCTCCAAGAGTATTGATTTTGTAACTTTGTAAAAAATCATTTTCTTTAGTTAATTTAAGAGGCCTTAGATTTATTGATCCTACACAATATGAGAGCCCAAATATTTCATCTCCTATTTCTTGAATGGTGCGGGTTAATTTTTCAGTATCTAAAACGTCACAAACATAGTATTGGCAATCTAATTTTTTTGCCATTAATTCAAGATTTTCCTTATTTTTAGAAATTAATATAGGGGCATAATTTTTTTGTTTGAGTTCCTTAGCTATTGAGGAACCTATAGTACCAGATCCACCAAGAACAATAATTTTTTTTAAAGACATTAAATTTCCTTTTCTTTTTTTATAGAAAAATAAATATAGATTAAAGAGCCAAGTAAAAGCATTGAATTTATTTGATGCATGCTAGCAAGATAAATTTTTACATTAGATAATAAAGTAAACACGCCAAGTAAAAATTGCAAACAAACAAATAAAATAATAAGAAAGATTTCAAAATTTTTATTTTGTATTTTTTTTAAAAATTTTAAATATGCAGTCAATAAAATAATTATTATAAAACTTGCAGTAGCTATCCATCTATGATTGAAGTTTATAGCTACAGTATTTTCAAAAAAATTTCTAAAAATGTTATTATTTAAAAAATAATCATCAGGAAATAATTTATCATTCATAAGTGGATATGTATTAAAGGATTGTCCAGCATGGGAGCCTGCCATAAATGCCCCTGATATAATTGTGAAAACTAAGAAAATAATAGTAAAAAAAATACAGGTTTCTTTATTATTTTTAGGAAAAAATTTAATAGTAAATTTATTAAGTGAATTTAAAGTAAGCCAAAATAGTATTGTTAAAATTATAATGGCATTAGTAAGATGAAAAGCAAGTCTATAAGAACTTACGTAAGGATCTTTATTAAGCCCACTTTTAACCATCCACCAACCAACTAAAGCCTGGAAAAAACCAAATAAAAATAAAACTGAAAGATTGCGTATTAATGATTTTGATAATTTTTTTTGTATAATAAATACTATCATCGGCAAAATAAATACTATTCCAATACATCTAGCAAAAAATCTATGGAACCATTCCCACCAAAAAATATATTTAAATTCATTTAGTGTCATAGTTCTGTTAACAATTATAAATTCAGGAGAATTTTGATAAGAGCTAAAAACCTCTATCCAATTTTTTTTATTTAAAGGTGGAAGAGTTCCCATTATAGGTTTCCAATCTACTATGGAGAGACCTGATTCAGTTAAACGAGTTAAACCTCCAATTAATATCATAAGAAAAGTTAAAATAGTTAATATAAGAAGCCATATAAATATTGGTTTGCTTGAATTAATTGAATTGAAAGTAGAATTCACAAAAGTTATATAATCATTCAAAGTGATAAAAAAAGGGATTTTAAATGATAAATAATTTTTTTTTATATTTATTATCACTATTATTAAAAAAAAGACTTGATTTTATAAATTATTTGTATACAAATTGTTTGTATACAATATATGGCAGACACTTCTCTAATAGAGAATAATATTGGGTTACTTATTTGGAAAACTTCAAATTTTTGGCAATCAAAATTAAGAAAATTATTAAATCCTTATAAAATATCCTTAAATGAATATTTAATTTTAAGGTCTATTTATACCTTATCCGAATCAAATATATATATCTATCAAAATGAAATAGCTAATTTTATTGGAATTAATATATCTGTTACAAGTGTAACATTAAAGTTATTAGAACAAAAAAAATATATTAAGAGAGAATTTAGAAATGATAATAGAAAAAAAAATATAAAGATTATTAAAGAAGGATCTGATTTATTTAATAAAATTCATCCATTATTACAAGAAGAAGAAGATAGGTTATTTAATAAATTAAATAATGAAACTTTTAATTTCACAAATTCTTTAAAATTGATATTGGGTAGAAAATTAAGAATAAAAGCTGAAAAAATATATCAATGATAAATTACCATGATCATGACTCATTAAAGGCCTGGCCGTTTCAAGAAGCAATAAAGTTGATTAATAACTTAGGTGGCTTTGATAATTTTAAAAAACCTGAGAAAGGTTTTGCTTTATTTGAGACGGGATATGGCCCTTCTGGATTGCCTCATATTGGTACTTTTGGAGAAGTTGTAAGAACTACAATGGTAAAAAATTCTTTCGAAACACTTTTAGATTGTAAAACTAAATTAATTACATTTTCTGATGATATGGATGGTTTGAGAAAAGTACCAGAGAATGTTCCTAATAAAAAGATGCTTCAAAACTATATAGGAAAGCCCCTTACTTCGATCCCTGATCCTTTTGAAAAATTTGAGAGCTTTGGTCACCATAATAATGCCAAGTTACGTTCTTTTTTAGACAAATTTAATTTTGAATACGAATTTGTAAGCTCGACCGAAAAGTATAAAAGTGGAGATTTTGATAAAACTTTAATAAATATTCTTCAAAACTATAAATCTATTTTATCTATTATTCTTCCTACCCTAAGATCTGAAAGACAAGGTACTTACAGCCCTTTTCTGCCTATAAGCCCTGTAAATGGAGATGTTCTTCAAGTTAAAATAGAGGAATATAGAATTAAAGATAAGTCTATAGTTTTTATTGATCCAGCTAATAATAAAAAAACAGAAACACTTGTTACAAGTGGCAATTGCAAATTACAGTGGAAAGTTGATTGGGCAATGAGATGGATGGCATTGGGTGTAGATTATGAAATGTGTGGAAAAGATTTAACTGAAAGCGTGGAATTAGCATCAAAAATATGCCGTATTATGAAAAAATCTTCACCTGTAAACTTAATTTATGAAATGTTTTTAGATGAAAATGGTGAAAAAATATCAAAATCAGTCGGGAATGGTATCAGTGTAGATGATTGGTTAAGGTATGCTTCCCCTGAAAGCTTGTCTCTTTATATGTTTCAAAAACCTAAATCAGCAAAAAAATTATTTTTTGATGTTATCCCAAAAAGTATTGATGAATATTTTTCACATATAGATAAATTCCATAGATCAGAATCAAAAGATAAATATAATAATCCAGCATGGCATATTCACAACAGTAAACCTCCAAAAATTAAATATGGAATTACTTTTAATTCTCTATTAAATTTGGTGAGTGTCTGTAATTCAACAGAAAAAGAAACTATTTGGAGATTTGTTAATGAGTATGATTCCTCCCTGAATATTAAAGATAATCCAGAATTTGATTTATTGATTGAATATGCAATAAATTATTATACAGATTTTGTATTACCTAAAAAAAATTACGTAAAAATAGATAATTCAAATAAAAAGGTTTTTATAGAATTTCAGAAGCTACTAAAAGAAATTGATAAAAATTCAACATCAGAAGAAATTCAAACACAAATATATGAAATTGGAAAAAAACATAATTTTGAAAATTTAAGAGATTTTTTTAAATTGATATATCAGGTAATGCTTGGACAGGAAGAAGGTCCTCGCTTGGGTTCATTTATTAAATTATTTGGAATAGAAAAATCAATAAATTTATTTAGTGATAAAATTGATGAATTTAATGATAATTAATATATTTATTTAAAAAGGTGCAAAATTTTATTTTAAAATTAATTAGAAGTTTTCCTCCTGAATTATCACATTTAATTACTTTAAAATTACTTCAATTTAATCTTGGTTATAAAAATAATTTAAATGATCCTATACTTTTTCAACATTTATTTGGATTGGATTTTAGTAATCCACTTGGAATTGCTGCAGGATTTGATAAAAATGTCGAAGCAGTTAATCCTCTTTTAAATTTAGGTTTTGGTTTTGTTGAAGCAGGAACAATTACCCCTAAACCACAATATGGTAATGAAAAACCCAGAATATTTAGATTGATTGAAGATTCAGCCGTTATTAATCATTTAGGTTTTAATAATAAAGGGGCTGAATATGCAGAAAAAAAACTTAAGAAACTTAAACTTAATGCATTATCGTCAGGCATTGTTGGAATTAATATTGGAATAAATAAGGATACAAAAAACTATATTGATGATTATAGTTATTGCTTAGAAAAATTAGGCCCTCTCTCACATTATGTTACAATAAATATTTCTTCTCCCAATACCCCGGGATTAAGAGATTTACAAAACAGAGGTCAAATAGAAGGCTTAGTTCAAGCATTAAAAGATTCCAAGAATAGTTTAAGCGCATTAGAATCAATCCCTATTTTTTTTAAAATTTCTCCTGATATGAATGAAGAACAAATAAGAGATATTGCTTTAATGAGTTTAGCAAATAATATTGATGGTTTAATAATTAGTAATTCATCTATTGATAGACCATTGATTTTAAAATCTTCGTTAAAAAATGAAATAGGGGGATTAAGCGGAAAACCTATATTTTTAAAATCTACATTAATGTTAAAAAAAATGTTTGTATTAACAAATGGTCAAATTCCTTTAATTGGTGTGGGAGGAATAAGTAATGGTATAGAAACTTATGAAAAAATAAAATCAGGAGCATCTTTAGTACAAATATATACCGCTCTTATTTTTAAAGGACCTCAAATAATTGATAAGATTAAAAAAGATCTTATAAATTCATTAAAGACAGACGGATATAAAAATATTAAAGAAGCCATCGGAAAAGATGTATGAATAATGCTGAGAACATTTCAGGGATAAAAGATATCATTAATAATTATGATACTTATATTTTAGATCAATGGGGAGTTATGCACGATGGAGATCAAGGTTATTCAAATGCTATTTCATGTGTAAAAAAACTATATGAATTAAAAAAAAAAAAATTAATTATTATTTCTAATTCATCAAAAAGAAAAAATTCTTCGATTAGCAAATTGCCAAAACTAGGATATAATAAGGATTATTTTTATGCAACCATGACAAGTGGTGAGATGATTTGGCAAAGTTTAATTAAATCAAATTATGATTTTACAAATAAATCATTAAAAAATTGTTTTCATATTTATGATGAAAGTAAAGAGGATGGAGAAGAATATAGAGAAGGTCTTGAAAAATTTAATTTTGTTAAAAAAATTGAAGATTCTGATTTCATATTAGGTTGCACACCTTTTGCGAATTCAAAAATTACGGACTATATTCCATTCTTGTCAGTTGCAATAAAAAATAAATTACCTTTTGTTTGTGCCAACCCAGATTTTGAAACAGTTGTAAATAATTCAAAGGAGCTTGTTTTTTGTATGGGTACAGTTGCCGAATTATATAAAAATATGGGAGGAGAGGTTTATGTTTTAGGTAAGCCAAACATTGAAATTTATATAGAGGCTACAAAAAAAATATCTAATTTAAATATAGACAAATCAAGAATTCTTGCGATTGGAGACTCTCTTTTTCATGATATAGCAGGTGCCAATACTTTTGGTGTTGATAGCTTACTTATTACTTCGGGAGTTCATTATGATTGTTTTGACCCAAAGGAGCCTAAATGGCAATTAGATAAAAATAAATTACAAAATTTCGGAATTAAGCCAACTTTCATTTGCTCTAATTTCCAATATTAGAATAACTTTCTTGACAAAAAGATATTAACAAATAGTAATCCGATCGTATTATGTCTATGAAATGTGAACTTACTGGGAAAATGTACCAAAATGGAAATAATGTTAGCCACGCAAAGAATAGAACTAAGCGTAGATTTCTTCCTAATTTACAGAATATTTCTTTTCTTAGTGAAAAATTAGGTAAAACAATTCAATTAAAAGTTGCAACAAGTACTATAAGAACTGTTGAAAAAAAAGGCGGATTAGATGGATTTCTCCTAAATACTTCTAATAGCAAACTACCTGCTGAAGCTTTGAAAATCAAAAAACTTATTCTTTTAAAAACAAACTAAGAGAAAATCTATGAATTTAATTGAAGGTCTTTTAAGACTAATTACTTTCAATTTTGAAGGATTTGTACAATCCTTTAATCAAACACCTATAATCATTACTTGGTTTTGTTTTCTTTTCTTTTGTCTTATTGTAATTTTAATTTTATTAAAATTATTCGGTCAAGCGGGTATTTATATTTATACAGTGATAGCAGTTATTAGTGCAAATATTCAAGTTCTTAAGATTGTTGAATTTCCTTTTTTTTCTAATCCTATAGCTCTTGGTACCATATTGTTTGCCAGTACTTTTCTAGCAACTGATATTTTGGCTGAATATTATGGTCTTAAGAGTGCAAGAAGAAATATTTTAATGGGATTTGTAGGCTTTCTTTTAATGACCATCATTATGTTATTTACAATAGGATTTACTCCTTTAAATGAAATAGTCGCAGGTGAAGAATATTCATGGGGCCTAACAATACAGCAAAACTTAACAGGTATATTCATGCCATTCCCCATTTTCTTTGCTTCAAGTATGATTGCTTATTTACTCAGTCAATATTTTGATGTTTGGTTTTTTGAAAAAATATCTAATTTTACTAAAAAGAGGTTTTTGTGGATACGTAATAATATTTCTACAATGATTTCATCATTGATAGATAATTCAATTTTTAGTGTATTCGCTTGGATCATATTTAACCCAAATCCTTTAGATTTTAATACTGTCTTATTTACTTTTATCTTAGGAACTTATGTACTTAGAATAATTATAGCAATTATTGATACTCCCTTTATATATTTGGCTAAATATTTTTTACCAAATAATTTGAATGTCTAATTTTACATGGAAATTAAATAATAAATCATCAGTATCAAGAGCAAGAACTGGTATTATAAAGACACCCCATGGCGATATAAAAACACCAGCCTTTATTTTTTGTGGAACTAAAGCTGCTTTAAAATCATTTAGCACTTTGGATGCAAAAATTAATAATACGCAGGTTATTTTATCAAATACGTATCATTTGATGTTGCAGCCAGGAAGTAAGACAATTGCAAAACACGGAGGTTTGCATCATTTTATGAATTGGAGAGGGCCTATGTTAACTGATAGTGGTGGTTATCAAGTTTTTTCTTTAGGTCATGGATCTGTTGCAGATGAAATTAAGGGAAGAAATGCTAAAGGAAACAAAAGTAGGTCCCTTTTAAATATTACTGAAGAGGGAGCTCTATTTAAATCATATTTAGATGGCTCGAATCATTTATTGACACCAGAAAAATCAATCAATATTCAAAGAGATATTGGGGCAGATTTAATCCTCGTATTTGATGAATGTACTCCTTTTCATGTTGATAAAACATATACTTCAGAATCTATGCATCGTAGTCATAGGTGGGCTAAAAGATCTGTGGATAGCTTTGAAAATAAAAATATATATCTACCAAAAGTAGGATCAAGTGGACCCCAATCTTTATATGGCATTATACAGGGAGGTGTTTTTGAAGATTTAAGAGATGAAAGTATTAATTTTAATATTAATAATAAAAGTTTTTTTGGACTTGCAATAGGAGGAAGTCTCGGTTCTACAAAAGAAGAAATGCATAAAATTGTCAAATATACAGCTTCAAAATTAACGGACAAACACCCAATTCATCTACTTGGTATAGGTGATCCAAAAGATATTTGGAGCTTGGTAAAATGTGGAATTGATACATTTGATTGTGTTAGTCCAACTCGTTTAGCACGTCATGGTGCAGCTTTAACTAAAAAAAGAAAAGGTAAAATAAATATTAGAAATTCAAAATATAAAGAAAATACTAATCCTATTGATATGAGATGTCCATGTTCAACGTGCAAAAATTATTCCTTATCCTACTTACACCATTTGTTAAATTCACAAGAGTTGTTAGGTTTACAGTTGTTAACATGTCACAATATATATTTTATGAATAATTTAATGGAATATATTCGAAATGCGATAGATCTTGATAATTTAGATAAAGCTGAAAAAGATTGGTATGAAGATTAATAAAAATTATGAAGATTTATTCTTAGTTGCAAATATATTAGAAAGTTCATTTAGTAAAACTTCTCCCAGTTGATCAACATCCATTATAGTTACAGCTTTTTTATAATAACGGGATACATCATGTCCTATGCCGATAGCAACTAGATCAATATCACCTTTATTCTCTATAATTTTAATGGTATTTCTTAAATTTCTTTCTAAATAATTTCCAGGATTAACTGATAATGTGGAGTCATCAACAGGAGCCCCATCACTGATAACTATTAAAACTTTTCGTTTTTCTTGTCTATATTGTAAACGATTAAAAGCCCATAACAGTGCTTCCCCATCTACATTTTCTTTTAGTATTCCTTCTCGCAATAACAGACCAAGATTTTTTTTAGACCGTCGCCATGATATATCTCCTGACTTATAAACAATATGCCGTAAGTCATTTAATCGACCTGGATTACTAGGTTTTCCCTCATTAATCCATTTTTCACGAGATTTTCCACCCTTCCATGCTTTTGTAGTGAAACCTAGGATTTCTGTTTTTATAAGGCACCTTTCCAGTGTTCTAGCTAAAATATCTGAACATAAAGCAGCAACAGTAATAGGCCTACCACGCATAGATCCTGAATTATCAATTAATAAAGTCACAATAGTATCTTTAAATTCAGTGCTTTTTTCTTTTTTAAAAGATAACTTATGATTGGGATTTGTTATTATTTTCGCTAAGCGAGAAGTGTCAAGATACCCTTCTTCTAAATTAAATTCCCATTGACGATTTTGTTGAGCTTGTAATTTTCGTTGAAGTCTATTTGCTATCTTTGCGATGAGAAACTGAAAAGTAAAAACCTGTTGATCAAGAGATAATCTTAATCGTTCTAATTCTTTTAGATCGCAGAGATCTTCTGCTTTTATAATTTCATCAAATTTATTTGTATAAACATGATATTCATTAGATTTTTCTATATTTTCAATTTTGGGAAAATAATCAAGTTCATTTTCAATAGATTCATCCCCCGTATCTTGATCACCATCAATTGAAACAGTTTGCTTAGAATCTGTAGATGATGCATCAATATCATATTCCATTTTGTTTTTACTATCATCATCATTGGCATTTTTATTGTTCGTATCTTTATTATCTTCATTATCTTCACGATCAGCTTGATCTTTTTGATCACCAGTAATTTCATTATTAAAAAATCCTAGATATCCTAATATTTTTTGTAATTGTTCAGCAAATTTTTTTTGATTAGAAATATTGTCTTTTAGTTTTTTAAAAAATTGATCATATTTATTTCCTAATTTTGCTTTAATTATTTTTTTATAAGAACTATATTTTCCATTTAATTCTTGACCTACTAATTCACTATAACTTACATATCGAAATGCATTTACAATTTCCTTAATTTCATTTTTTTTTACTATATTATTATTTAAGTCATATTTGTGTTTTTGTAATATATTGAATTTTATACCTTTAAATAATTTTGAACCTTCAGCTTCAATTCGTGACTGTTCTACAACATTGAAAATTTCATTTGCAAGATTATTTGTACTTATATAATTTTGATGAATTTCATTAGTATGGAGGCGAATCTCTAAAGCCATTGTATCCGCTTCAGCACGTATATAATTTAAATTTTTTTTTAAAGATTCTAAATTTGGTTCATTTAAATAAATATTTTTACCATCAATAGAAGAGGCATCTTCAACAAAGTTAATTTCTATATCTTTAGATTTTCCTATTGATTTAACTGTTGCAGAAAGAGATTTTTTGAATTGATCAATTAAACCTTCATTCTCCAACATTTATTACCTTAGCATCAGACATATCGATCCCGAAAGATCTCTGATAATACTCCTGGATAACTGATTTTTCTAAATCATCACATCGGTTTAAAAAAGACAGTTTAAAAGAATATTCTAGATCATTAAATAAAAGATAATTTTCAGCCCAAGTAATTATGGTTCTTGGACTCATTACAGTAGAAATATCTCCATTAATAAAACCAGATCGAGATAAATCCGCAGTGTTTACCATACATTTAATAATTTCTTTACCTTCTTTATTATTAAGTTCCTTAATTTTTCCAAGTATAATTTTTTCTTCTTCTACATTTTTTAAATAATTCAAAGTCGTCACAATACTCCATCTATCCATCTGACCCTGATTAATCTGTTGTGTACCATGATAAAGCCCCGATGTATCTCCCAAGCCAACAGTATTAGCTGTAGCAAATAAACGAAAATATTTATTTGGACTTATAACTCTTGATTGGTCAAGTAGTGTTAATTTACTTTCTGATTCAAGAATTCTTTGAATTACAAACATTACATCAGGACGTCCAGCATCATATTCATCAAAAACTATAGCAACTGGATTTTTATATGCCCATGGAAGCATTCCATCTTGAAACTCAGTAATTTGTTTTTCATCTCTTATAACTATTGCATCTTTACCAATAAGGTCAATACGACTTATATGACTATCTAAATTAATTCGAACACATGGCCAATTTAATCTTGCCGCTACTTGTTCTATATGAGTAGATTTTCCTGTTCCATGATAGCCTTGTATTAACACTCTTCTATTACCAGCAAATCCAGCTAAAATAGCATGAGTTGTTTCTGGATCAAATTTATAATTCTTATCTATAGTTGGAACATAATCATTTTTTGATTTAAAACCAAAAACGTCAAAAAGGCATTTAATTCCAAAAACTTCTTTTGTATTTATGCTTTGATTAGGCTCTAAATCAAAATTAATTTCTTCTTTTTTATTATTCATGCTTTAAGTACTTTTTTTAATAGGATTTTATAGGCTTCAGTAATTTCTTTAAATTTTTTTTCTGCTTCTTTATTATTAAAATTTACATCAGGATGAAAAATCTTCACTAGTTTTTTATATCTTTTTTTTATTTCTTCAACTGAAATAGGCAATTTTAGCTTTAATATTGTCAAGCTATTATGCTCATCATTGGTTATATTTTCATCAATTAGTTTACTTTTTAAGAAATCTCTAATTTCTTTATCTTTCTCAAAAAGACTATAGTCATTTAATAAAAATTCTTTTAATTGATCCATTACTTTTTTGGGATTTCCTTTTAATGGCCAAGATGGTCTGTCCCATACTGTATCTTTGCGCATAGATAATTCAATTTGATCTACACTAAGTCCTTTATAAAAGTCCCATGATTTATTGTATTCACTTACATGTTTTAAACAAAAAAAATAATAATCATTCAAATTAGATCTTGATTTAGGAGCTTTATAATCTCCTGTATTCTTACATGCATACTTATCACATATACGTAAAGGGTAATTTTCCCAAGAAAGATGCTTTTTTGCAATATCATATTTAAATTTAACCATTTATTTTATATATATCATAAAATATGAATCGAAAAAAAAGAATTGAAACTATTTTATTAAATAATTTTAATGATTGGACCTTCCAGGTTTCTGATAATTCAAATCTGCATAATGGGCATGGAAATTTTGACGGTACACAAGAGTCTCATTTTTGTATAGTTATAAGGAAGCCTAGCAATTCAATTGAAACAAGAATATCCATTCATAGAAAAATTAATGAATTATTAAGAAATGAATTTAAAATTGGGTTACATGCATTAGAAATAAAGATCATTAATTAATTTTATAGATTTCTAATCTTAAAATTTGTTTTCGTGAGTGTGATAAAATCTTATAAGAAAAAAATTTATCATTTATAATTTCTCCATACAAAGGTATTTTTTTTGCTAAATCCATTACGTATCCACCTATTGTTGATGATTCACTATCGGGTAAATTAATTTCAAATTCTTTATATAGCTCTTTTAAACTTTGATTCCCTTCGACAATTATTTTTCCTTGACTGTTCATTTGAAATTTTTGCTGAGGAGTATCTATTTCATCTACAATCTCACCTACAATTTCTTCTATTATATCTTCCAAAGAAATTAATCCTAATAATTCTCCATATTCATCAATTACAAATGACAAATGTTCTTTTCTTTTTTTAAATTCGACTAATTGATCTAGCAAGTTTGTTGACTCAGGAATAAACCATGGTTTATTTAATTTATCTAAAATAATCTTTTTATCATTTTTGTAATTTTTTATGTCAATATCAAGAGTTCTAATATTTAATAATCCTATTATATTTTCAGGATTGTTTTTCCAAAAAGGTATCCGTGTAAATCTTGATAGATTAATTTTTTTAATAATTTCCTTTAAATTTAGTTCAATATCAATTGAGAAAATATTTTTTCTATGGGTAAATACTTCTTCAACCGTTGTATCATTTAAAATTAATATACTTTGAAGCATTTCTTTTTCATGTTCAGAATCGGGATTGGAGGTTTTATATAAGTCAATAACCCCTTGCAATTCTTCCTCTGACTGTTCATCAGTTATTTTTGAATCTTTGATATCTCTTTTTTTTAATATTATGCTTACTATTTTGTTAATAATGAATACTAAAGGCAGTAGAATCTTATTTAGGTAATAAATTATAGGTGCTATAATTATTGCTGTTCGAGTAGGTTTGTTTATTGAGTATGTCTTTGGCAAAACTTCAGCAAAAATAACTAAAAGAAAGGTCATTAAAAGAGTTGCATAGAATATTCCTTGTACACCAAAAAGATCATAAAAAAATGCAGTTGCTAATGACGAGGCTAAGATATTTACTAGATTATTTGATAGAAGAAGAGAAGAGATAACACTGTCTTTATCATCTATAATTCTTTTTACATATTGTGCTTTTTTACTACCTTTTTTAATTTTTGATACTATTTTTGCTTTTGAAGCAGCTGTAACTGCAGTTTCTGAACCTGATAAAAATCCAGATAATAAGATTAGTAAAGTGATTATAATTAATAATAATAAATTTATAAAAGTCATAAGAGTGTCAAATTAATAATTTTTTTATCATCATCTTATTTAATCCTCGTTTATAATATGCCTGACCTATTTTTTTAAGTAAGATAAGATTTATTTTTCCGTCTGTATTCTTTTTATCAGATTTCATTATTTTATAAATTTGATTTGTTTTTATTCTCTTATCATAACTTGGTAAGCCAACCATATTTAGATGTTCTATTATTTGTTTATATTCAGAGTTAGTTATATTTTTAATTTTATTTGATATTTTAGCAGCAAAAGCCATCCCAATTGATATAGCCTCTCCGTGAGTAAGCATAGTATTGTAGTCATTCATAGCTTCTAAAGCGTGCCCAAATGTATGTCCAAAATTTAACATAGCTCTAGAAGAGGAGTTTATAAGAAGTTCCTTTTCATCATTTTGAATAAATTTAGCTTTTATTTTTATACTTTTAATAATAGCTTTTATTATAAATTCTTTATCTAAATTAAGTATCTTAATATAATGTCTAATAAGCCACTTATAAAAATCTTTGTCATTGATTAACGCATGCTTTAATATTTCAGCATATCCTGATTTTAATTCTCTTTTTGATAATGTATCTAGAACTTTTGGATCGATAATTACTTTATTTGGCTGAAGGAAGGTACCAATTAGGTTTTTCCCATAGTATGAATTAATTCCATTTTTACCACCTATTGAGCTATCGACCTGAGATAATAATGTTGTAGGTATAAGAATAAATCTTATACCTCTGAGAATAGTGCTAGCAACAAATCCTGATAAGTCACCAACAGTTCCACCACCCATTGCAATTAACGTTGATGAACGATCAATTTTTAGTTTTAACAACTTAGATATTATTTTCCAGTAATTATCGATTGATTTTATTTTTTCTGAACCATTAATCTTTATAATATTTATATTTTTTTCATTTGATATTTTTTTTAAAATATAAGAGACTTTAATATCAATAATAATAAAAATCTTTTTTTTAGATTTTTTTTCATTTTTGATAAAAGATACGATTGAATCTTTTTCAATGAATATAGGGTATTTTTTATTTATTGTTTTAATTTGAATTATTTTTTTCATAAAATTTTATATATTTTTTTGTAAACTCATTCATAGTATCTCTTGAGCTTATATTATTTTTTAATATAATATCTGCAAATAAATAATATTTTCTTCTTTTATTATCTAATTCTCTTATTTTATCTTCTATATTTGTATTTTTAATTAAAGGTCGTCGATCTGATTTTTTTAGTCTTTCTACAAGTATATTGAAATCTACATCTAAGAATACTGTTAAAAAATTTTTTTTTAAAGCACGTCTTAACTTTTGGCTTAAAATTGAACCTCCTCCTAATGATAAAACTAAATTTTTTTGTTCCAGGATGCTTAAAATAGTTTTTTCCTCAATTAATCTAAAATATGACTCTCCATTTTCTTCAAAAATTTCATTAATTGTTTTTTTTGAATTCTTTTCAATTAATAAATCACTATCAATATGAAGAAAATTTAGTTTTTTTGATAATATTTTACCTAATACTGATTTTCCTGAACCCATATGGCCCATCAAGGCTATATTTTTACTCCTTAGATTAGTAATATTATAAGCTAATTTTGCGATTTTCATATTTATGACAATATTTTAATCAATTAAATATAAATAAAAAAATTAATTAATAAACTTTATTAAAGTACTGTTATCATTTATTGCACAATCTGAATATGAAAAAAATTTATTTAATAATATTTCCCTTGGTAATTATTATTTTTCTTTTAACAAGCCTATATTTTGTTAATATACCAGCTCCCTCTAAATTAATAACAGAAGATTATAAAATAAATTTGAAATGAGAAATACTATATTTTGCATTATTTGTGTTTTTTTAAGTGATGCTATTTTAGCTAGTGATATTACTGTGATTGAGCTTCATAATAAATCAGTTGATCAAATTTTATTAGATAATTTAGAAAAATTAGAATTTGATGAAGAATTTATTCAAGATGATATTAACGAAATAGAAAATGAATTTGAGAACACCGAAAATCAAGAAATAAATATTGCCGAGGAAAGTGATGAACAAAATCAAGAAACAGATGTATTTGAGGAAAATAATAGTAATATAAATGAAGTTATTTTACTTCCTGAATTGTGGGAAAAAACCAATGAAGAAGATTTTATTTTTTTATTAAACAATATAGCGGCTGTTAATTCTCCTGCTTTAAAATCTGAATATTTATCAGTTCTTAATATAGATAGCAGTCCTCCACAAAATTTGAATAAAATAGACTATGAATATTTTATTTTTAAAAGTTTATTAAATCTTGGAGAAAGAGATAGGGCATATAAAATAATTAAAACATTTAATCTTAATGATGAAAATAAATATAATTTTATTTATAAAGAGTTTGAACTTAATCATTTATTATCAACTTATAATCTTAGTGAAGCTTGTGATTTTATAGATGATTTAAAGAATAAAAATTTATTTAACAAAAATAATTTGTTTTTAAAAATTGATATTTTTTGCCTTATTTTGAAAGAAAAATTTGATGAGGCTAATTTAATGAATTCTTTACTTCAAGAAAACGAAAATATCATAGATGATTACTTCCAACATTTGTATGATAAGCTGTTAAAAGTTAGTTCTGAGTTTATTGATTTTGATAATTATTTAATAGATCAGAAAAATATTTTTTTATATAGTGCTATGCATAGAGTGGGGAATATACCCCTTAGTGAAAAGTTTCTTCAAATGGATCTGTTAAACCTATCTATGCCTATTGTTTTAAGTAATTCAACTGATATTGAATTAAGATTGAAGGCGGCGCATATTGCTTACAATAATGGGATACTTAATACTGACAGTTTAGCGGCACTATACCAGATTGCGGATTTTAATTCTCAAGAATTAAATGATCCATTAAGTATTTCACAAACTTTTGAAAGTAAAATTGAAATTGGAATGGCTTATTATTATCAGCTAATTAAAATACAAATATTACCAATTGCGAGGTTGGAAGCAATTTTAAATTTTTGGAAATTTGCTGAAAAAAATAATTTAGAATTAATAGCATATAATTTATCAGAAAAAAGCCTTGATACCATTGAGCCAACTAATGATTTATCTGGATATGGAGTAGAAGTTGTGAAGGCTTATACCCATAGTAATGATTTTGAAAAAGCTAAAAAATGGTTAATTTTTGCTGAAAATGTTAACGATGATGATGTAAATTTTCCAAAATTACAATCTTCAAAACTATTGTTAAATTTATTCAATATAAAAGAGTCCCAGGATTTTATCGAGATACTATTAGAGAATTTAAAAACTATTAAACCCGATAAAGATAATAATGATGGACTAAATTTAATTAAAAATGAAGTATTATTTACAATATTTTCTTCTTTAAATGATATTAATGAAAATCCATTTACTATAGATAAAAAAATTGATGATTCAAGATTAATTCCTTCTGCCTATTTAATAAACAATATTAGGGAGTGTATTAATAATCAAAATCATTCAGAATTATTATTATCGATTATTTTATCCTTAGATGATTATAATTGGAATGGGCTACACCCTGAACATATGCGTTTAATTTTGATTGGACTTCAAGAATATAAAAATGGTATTATTTTTAATGATATTCTTATGGAAATTTTAGATCAAAATAGAATTATTTAATGATTAAATATTTTGATTTTGAAAAAGATATTGAAAAAATTGATAAAAAAATTATTGATTTACAAAATAATGATAAAACTGGAAATGATTTAATAATCAAAAAATATAAATCTGAAAAAAAAAATTTATTTACTAAAATATATTCAAACTTAAATTCATGGCAAAAAGTTCAGATAGCCAGGCATCCTGAAAGACCACATACTCTAGATTATATAAACAATATTTTTTCTGACTTTGTTCCTTTAGCTGGAGATAAAAAATATGGTGAAGATGAAGCTATAATTAGTGGAATTGCAAAAATAGAAACTCAGTCTGTAGTAATAATTGGTAATGAAAAAGGGAATACTATGGATACCCGTATTAAACATAATTTTGGTATGGCAAAACCTGAGGGATATAGAAAAGCTCAACGAATAATGTTGTTGGCTGAAAAATTTAATTTACCAATTATAACATTTGTTGATACTGCGGGGGCCTTCCCAGGAAAAGAAGCAGAAGAAAGAGGCCAATCAGAATCTATAGCTTCTTCAATCGCAACATGCCTTAAAGTTAAAACCCCTATTATTTCATTAATTATTGGTGAAGGAGGATCCGGAGGAGCAATTGCTTTAGCCACTGCAGATAAGATTTTAATGTTAGAAAATTCAATTTATTCAGTGATATCTCCTGAAGGTTGTTCTTCTATATTATGGAGAAGTTCAGATTTTGTTCAAAAGGCAGCTGAAGCATTAAAATTAACAGCTGGTGATTGTTTTCGTTTAGGCATCATAGATGAAATAATTAAAGAAATATCAGGTGGTGCACATAGATTTTACAATCAACAATTTGAAATTGTAAAAAAAAATATATTAAAAAATTTAAAAGAATTAAAAAATATTAATTTATCCGAATTAATTTCAAAGCGTAATGAAAAATATTTAAATATTACTTTTAATAATTAATTGCCATGACAAACTTTATATTTTTTCCCTGAACCGCAAGGACATTGATCATTTCGACCAATTTTTTTTGTTATCACATTCTGTGGATTAACTTTTTTAACTACTGTACTGTTCTTATTAGAGGCTACTAAGTCTAATTTAAATAGAGTTTGTAATACTTTCTCATCTTGTTCTGATAACATTTGATTAAAATAATCAAAAGATTCTTTTTTATACTCATAAAAGGGATCTTTACCACCCATTGCTCTTAAGTTAACACTGCTTCTTAAACTATCCATCGCTGCCAGATGGTCTCTCCAATCCTTATCAATTTGAAATAACATTACTCTTTTTTCAGCAAAAGCAAGTAAATCATATGAATACTTATTTTGTTTATCTTTATATTTTTGATTAATTTGATCTAAAATTCTTTTTTTAATTTCTTCATCTTCAACACCTTCTTCATTAAACCAATTTTCTATTGGTAAGTTTATTGCAAATATTTCTTTAATTTTATTTTGAAGTAGTGACGCATTCCATTCATGGATATATTTTTTTGGAGGGATACATTCAATAACAATATTACTAACATAATCATTAATCATATCTTGAATTATTTCTGACTGATCATTTGTAGATAATATATCTCTTCTGTTATTGTAAATAATTTTTCTTTGATCATTTAGAATATCATCAAACTTTAATATTTGTTTTCGAATATCGTAATTATGAGTTTCAACTTTTTGCTGAGCCCTTTCTAAAGCCTTTGTTATAAGGGAGTGTGTAATTACCTCCCCATCTTTAACTCCGAGTTTAGATAAAACATTTTCTAATGTTTTTGATCCAAAAATTCTCATAAGATCATCTTCTAGTGAGAGAAAAAATATACTTTCACCTATATCTCCTTGTCTGCCAGAGCGTCCTCTTAATTGATTATCTATTCGTCGACTTTCATGTCTTTCAGTACCTATTACTAGCAATCCTCCAGTAGAAATTGCTATTTCTTTATTTTTAATACTTTGATTATCATCTCCACCACCTAATTTAATATCAGTTCCCCTACCTGCCATATTGGTAGAAATTGTTACTTTGCCGGGCATACCTGCTTGTAAAATTATAGACGCTTCTTGATCATGAACTTTTGCATTTAGAACCTGGTGCTTAATATTATTCTTAATTAATAAGTTTGACAAAAATTCAGAATTTTCAACTGAGGTTGTGCCAATTAAAATAGGTTGATTAATTTTATGACGCTCTAAGACTAAACTTAATACAGCATCATATTTTTCTTTTTTTGTCATATAAATTGCATCATTCTTATCATTACGATTTACAGGAACATTTGGAGGAATTTCTACAACCTGTAAATTATATATACCTTCAAATTCTGCTGCTTCGGTTGAAGCAGTGCCAGTCATTCCACTTAATTTCTTATATGTTCTAAAAAAATTTTGATAAGTTATTGAAGCTATTGTTTGATTTTCTTGTTGAATTGTTAAGCCTTCTTTTGCTTCAATTGCTTGATGTAAACCATCACCATATCTTCGACCATCCATTGGACGTCCTGATAAATTATCAATTATAACAATAGATTTATCTTTAATAATATAGTCTTTATCTTTAATAAATAAATGATGGGCACGTATTCCCTGAATAATATTATGATTTAAAGACATATTATCAAGGTCTTGCAATGTCCCGCCCTTGATAAGATTATTTTCAAGTAATAATTTTTCGGCAACTTCCATGCCGGTGCTAGATAATAGTGCAGATTTACTTTCTTCATTAATTTCAAAATCTTCAGTTTTAAGAAATTTAATAATTTTATTAATTTTAGGATATATCTCTAAAGAACTTTCTGATTGGCCTGAAATTACTAAGGGAGTTCGCGCTTCATCAATTAATATACTATCAACTTCATCAACGATAGCAAAACCTTCTTTTTTAAAGCATAAAGATTCATAGCTATTTTTTAAATTATCTCTTAAATAATCAAATCCAATTTCATTATTGGTAGCATACACTATATCACAATCATATTGATTTACTCGATCTTCATATTCTGTTTTTGAAGTAACACATCCAACAGTTAATGATAAAAATTTATAAATTTCTCCCATCCATTTTGAATCTCTGTCTGCAAGATAATCATTGACAGTGATTATATGTACTGGCTCACCTTTTAAAGCATTTAAATATCCAGATAATGTTGCTACCAAAGTTTTACCCTCTCCTGTTTTCATTTCTGCAATCATGCCTTGATGAAGAACAATCCCACCAATCATTTGGACGTCAAAATGTCTTAATCCGGTAGTTCTTTTTGAAACTTCTCGGATTACTGCAAAAGCTTCAACCAAAATATCATTTAGAGAAGATCCTTTTTGTAACAGATTTTTAAAATATTCCGTTTTCTTCTTTAATTCCTGATCAGAAAGAGAGGCTAGTTTTGCCTCAAAATCATTAATTTTTCTAATATCTTTTGCATAAGAATTAATTTGTCTTTTGCTTGAAGATTGAAATAGTTTATTAACAAAATTTAGCATTTTTATGATATGGGCTGATAGCATATGCCCCAAAATACTTCTACCAAGAATTTAGGTCTTTTAAGTAATGAAAGACTATATATTAGGAAATATACTAATCAATTTTCTAAATTTAAATCAGAAAAAATTCAGTTCTTTACTTTTAATTCAGGTTTTAAAAAAAAACATGATGACTTATTGATTGTAATATTTAAAAAAGCAGTTTCGGTAGCAGCCATTTATTCTAAAACCTCAACTCCTTCAGGACCTATTATTTGGAACAAATCAAATAATAAAGGTTTTTGTAAAGTTTTAATAGTAAATGCTGGTAATGCGAATGCACATACAGGAAAAAAAGGAATTAACTCAATTGATTTTTATATTAAAGTAGCATCAAAAAAATTCAATTGCCCTATAGATCAAATACTTGTCTCTTCTACTGGAGTTATAGGAGAGCAATTAGATTATAAAAAAATAATTAATAAATTAGAGATAGTAGATAAATCTAAGAGTAAGGATTTATTAACAGCTGCTAAAGCGATTATGACAACAGATACTTATCCAAAAACATCGATGAGAAAAATTCGTGATGGCAAAAAAGAAATTCGTATATTTGGCTTTGCTAAAGGTTCTGGGATGATTGCTCCAAATATGGGAACAATGCTAGCTTATATTTTTATTGAAGCTAATCTAAATAAAAAAATTTTAAATAAATTTCTAAATTCTAATGTAGAATCTACTTTTAATTCTATTACTGTAGATGGAGATACATCAACAAGCGACACTTTGCTTTTATTTTCAATAGGAAACAATCAATCTAATATCAAGATTAATAATATTCTAATAAATAAAATTTTTAAAACATTAAAAGATGTAATGATGGAGCTAGCAAAAAAAATAGTTTTAGATGGAGAGGGTATTTCAAAATTAATGATAATAAAAGTTTCTAAAGGCAAAAGTTACAAACAGGTATCCTCCGTTGCTTTTTCTATTGCTAATTCTTTGTTGGTTAAAACAGCTATAGCTGGTCAAGACGCTAATTGGGGAAGAATAATTATGGCTATTGGTAAATCAGAAGAAAAAATTAATCAAAACAAAATTAAGTTATATTTTGGAAACTTACTCGTTGCCAAAAATGGTGAAAAGTATACTCGAATAAACATTAAAAAATTAGATTCTTATATGAAAAATAAAATTATAGAGATAAATGTTGAATTAAATTTAGGTAAAGCGACTAGAATAGTTTATTCATCCGACTTAACGCATGAATATATTAGAATTAATGGAGATTATCGAAGTTAGAATAATTAAATTTTTAAAAATAGACATATCATTATAATTAAATTTGTTTCCAACCTGTGATGATTAAAATTTCTAGTTGTGCAATTAATTCATCATTATTTTTAAGCATTTTATTACGTTGAAGAACGTGATATTTTTTATTGATTGATTGATTGATTGATTGATTGATCATAGTTCATATTATATGTAGTATCCTTAATTCATGAAAAAACTAACTTCAGATATTGAAAATATAATATCAAATTGCAACAATCAAATTAATGATCAGATTTTTGGAATTAATTACTTAGAAAAATTAAAATATTTGTTAATTGACAAATTAAAAGAAAAAAAAATAAATGGCCTAGATCGTATTTTGGAAGAAAGTGAGGTTTTATTTGATAAATCGTATGGACAAAATAATTTGTCAATTACAATTGAGTCAAATACAAGTCCTATTGAAAAATCATTAAATGAAAGCTCTAATGACGTTTTATCTATTGTCTTAAGAGGAATTAAATCAATTGATATCTACCAAAGTAAGGCTTCTAAAAGTTTACATTCACTTAAATTATTGCCTAAATCAGGAATTGTATTAAGCAAGAATACATACATAGTAGAAAAAATATCGAAAGACAGCATTATCTTAGATATTGCAAATAATTATGATAGTTTTAAAAAAGATATTAATGTTGAAATTTAGAAAATTAATATAATATTAAAGTTTGTGATAGTTTATAATTTAATTTGTACAATTTGTAATGTTGAATTTGAGGGATGGTTTGATAACTCCATTGAATTTGAGAAGCAAAAAAGAAAAAAACTAGTTAGATGTCCTGGATGTAATAACTCATCTATAAAAAAATCAATAATGGCTCCAAATCTATCATCAAAAACTAATTCCAAAAAAACAAAAAAAATTAAAAAAACAATGGCAAATCATATAGCAAAATATAAAAAAATAATTGAGAAGAACTTTGATTATGTTGGTGATAATTTTACTGAAGAAGCAAAAAAAATAAAGTATGGTGAAATTGATGAACGTCCTATTTATGGAGAAGCAACTTTAGAACAAACTAAAGAACTCATTGATGAAAATATAGATGTAGTACCTTTACCGTGGAATTCTACAAAAAAAACTAACTAATTTAACAGATCTTCAATTCGTTCTTTGGATATATAGCCTGGAGAGAATTCCTCGTTAATAAATATAGAGGGCGTTCCTCTTGCTCCTGATCCTTCAGCTAAAAAAGAAGAAAGTTTAATCATTTTTTTAACCTCATCTCTACTCATATCTATACGTAGTTTTGCTTGATTTACTCCAGATTTTATTATTGCTTTTTTTAGTTTTTCATTCGTAATAGAACCCTCTATAGTAAAAATTGCATGATGAAGATCATAGCCTTTCTTTTGAAAGTTAGCAGCGATAACCATATTAGCAAGTAATCGAGAACTTTCATTTAATATTGGATGCTGTATAAAAATTACACGAACATCATTTCTTGATTGAGCCAATTCAACTAATTCTGGATGAATTTTTTTGCAGTAACCACAAAAATAATCCATAAATTCAACTATTGTGTTTTTTGCATTATCTGAGCCTATTTGAATTTTAGCTTCAGTTGGCAAAGCCTTAAGCATCTTTAAATGATATGGAGAGGTATCATCAAAAAAAAGTTCTTCAATGGTCATTTCAGCATAAATGTGACTAGAATTTGAAAATAGAAATAATATGAAAAAAATTTGCTTTACTTTAAATCTCATGATTGACCCACCTTATTTAATGTGATTAGAGATGTACAGAATTTTTTTAGAGAAATTACTTTTATGAAATCAAAAACTAAAGTTGTAATTGTTGGAGGCGGTGTTGTTGGTGTTAGTACGCTTTATCATTTAGCTAAAAAAGGTTGGGCTGATGTTGTTCTTATTGAAAGAAAAGAACTTACTTCAGGTTCTACATGGCATGCAGCAGGACTTTTGCCACTTTTTAATATGAGTTACTCAGTTGGGCAGCTGCACAAGTATGCTGTAAATTTTTATAAAACTTTGGAAGAAGAAACTGGTCAAAATGTTGGGTTTAGTGTTGTAAGTAATATACGTTTAGCAACAACTCAAGATAGGATGGATGAATATCATCAATATGCGGGTGTTGCCAAAACTATTGGAGTTGAAGTAAAGTTTTTAACACCAGAACAAGTAAAAGAAGCTTGGCCTTTATGCAACACAGATGGTTTGATTGGAGCAATACAACATCCAGAAGATGGCTATATTCAGCCTGCTGACTTAACGCAAGCTCTAGCTAAAGGAGCAAGAGATAATGGCGCTGAAATTTATAGAAATACAAATGTAATAGATATTAAACAAAATAAAGATGATACCTGGACTGTTGTTACAGATAATAATGAAATTACTTGTGAACATGTTGTGTCTTGTTCAGGTAACTTTGCCAGACAAACAGGAAAAATGGTTGGACTTGATATTCCTGTTATTCCAGTTGAGCACCAATATATTGTTACTGAACCTCACCCAGAAATTCTAAAACGTAAAGAACAAGGTTTGCCTGAAATGGGAGTTCTTAGAGACTCAGATAGCTCTTGGTATATGAGAGAAGAGAGGGGAGGGTTAATTCTAGGTCCTTATGAAAAAAGAGCTCCTGCATGTTATGTTGATGGTCCAAGTAAGGAATCAGAGTTTGAATTATTTCAAGAAGATCTTGATAGAATAGAGACACATATTGAATCAGCAATTTATAGAGTGCCAGCAATGGGTGAAGTAGATGTTAAGAAAGTTTATAATGGGGCTATATGTTATACGCCTGATGGAAGTCCAATAGTAGGTCCCGCATGGGGCTTAAAAAATTTTTGGATTAACGAAGGGCATAGTTTTGGTATAACAGCTGCAGGTGGAGCTGGTTGGCAATTAGGTGAATGGATTGTTGAAGGAGAACCAACAATTGATATGATGGGAGTGGATCCACGTCGTTTTGGTGACTATGTCACGAAATCTTTTTTAATTAAGAAAAATGAAGAGGCTTATGCGAATGTTTTTACAATTCATTATCCTGATGAAGAAAGAGAAGAAGGACGTCCTTTAAGACAGCCTCCTTGTTATGATCGCTTGAAAAATTATGGTGCTGTTTTTGGACAAAAATTTGGATGGGAAAGGGCAAATTGGTTTGCCCCTAAAGGTGTTGAACAAAAGGATGATTGGTCTTTTAGAAGGTCTGGCTGGTTTAAGCATGTTGGTAATGAATGTAAAAATGTCCAACAAAATGTTGGATTATTAGATATGACTGCGTTTGCAAAATGCAGAATTTCAGGACCAGGTGCTGAAATTTTTTTAGATAATTTAATTGCAAATAAATTACCTAAAAAAAATGGGCGAGTAAATCTTTGTCATGCTCTTAATACTAAAGGTGGTGTTCTTTCAGAATATACAATAGCAAAAGAAAGTGATAGTTCTTACTATCTTGTTTCAGCCGGTGCTTTTCAAAGATTAGATCATGATTGGATTCACAAATGGATTCCAAATGATAGGTCTGTATCATTTGAAAATCTTACTAATAGCACAGGTGTTTTAGTTGTCGCAGGACCAAAAGCTAGAGATCTTATGCAAAAGGTTTCTTCAGCTGATTTTTCAAATGAAAAATTTCCTTGGTTGTCCGCTCAAAAAATTGATGTAGGTTTAGCCCCTAGCATTGCTATGAGAATGAATTTTGTTGGTGAGCTAGGTTGGGAATTGCATCATCCTATAGAATATCAAAATCATATTTTTGATGCTTTAATGGAGGCTGGTCAAGAATTTGGATTAAAACCATTTGGAATTCGTGCAATGGATAGTTTACGTATTGAAAAAACCTATAAATTAGTTGGAACAGAAATGTCTATAGAATATTCGCCTTTAGAATCAGGATTAGATCGTTTTATTCATTTAAATAAAGGTAACTTTATAGGTAGGGATGCATTAGTAAAATGGCAACAAGAAGGATTCAAAAATAAAATGATCACATTAGAAGTGATGGATGTTGAGAATGCTGACGCTCTTGGAAATAATCCAATCTACAAAGGCGATAAAGTAGTAGGACGTGCGACAGGAGGTAACTATGGATTTAGAGTGCAAAAATCTCTCGTAATTGCTATGGTATCCCCAGAATATGCTAACATTGGAACAAAGCTAACCATGGATATTTTAGGAAAAATTCATAAAGTTCAAGTTATTGAAGATAGTCCATATGATCCAAATAACGATTTAATTAGAGCATGAAAATATGAAAATTTTAGTTACTGTTAAAAGAGTGATTGATTATAATGTTCAAATACGTGTTAAAGCTGATGGCTCTGGTGTTGAGACTGACAATGTAAAAATGTCAATGAATCCTCCAGATGAGAATGCAGTTGAAGAAGCTTTAAGAATTAAAGAATCAGGCAAAGCTACAGAGGTAATTGTAGTTTCGGTTGGTGAAGATAAGGCACAAGAAACTATACGCACTGCTCTTGCCATGGGGGCTGACAGAGGTATTCTTGTCGAAGTTTCTCATGATGTTGAGCCATTAAGTGTAGCTAAAATTTTAGAAAAAATTGTTAAAAAAGAGCAACCGAAGTTAATTTTGATGGGAAAGCAAGCAATTGACGATGATTGTAATCAAACAGGGCAGATGTTATCAGCTAAATTAGGATGGGCACAAGGTACGTTTGCTTCAAAAATTGAACTAGAAAATGATGTAGCAATTATTACTCGTGAGATCGACGAGGGTTTAGAAGTTATAAAGGTATCTTTACCTATTGTAGCTACCTGTGATTTACGATTAAATGAGCCTCGCTACGCATCTTTACCTAATATTATGAAAGCTAAAAAGAAACCAATTAATACTTTTACTTCTGAAGAATTAGGTGTTGATATTACTCCTCGTATTAAACAATTATTAGTTACTGAACCACCAAAGAGAGAAAAAGGCATTATGGTTGAAGATGTTGCAGAACTTGTTAAGAAACTAAAACATGAAGCAAAGGTGATCTAATGAGTATACTTGTTTTAGCAGAACATAATAACCGTGAATTGAAATCAGCTTCTTTAAGCACAATTAAGGCGGCTTCAGAAATTAATAAAAATATTGATGTATTAGTTGTAGGTTCAAGTTGCGATGAAGTTGTTAATAAATTAATTGGAGTTTTAAATGTTAAAAAAATAATTGTTGTTGATGAGCAACAATATTTAAATCCAATTTCAGAATACATTTCCCCCATTCTTGTTTTTTTAGCAGATAATTATTCTCATATTTTAGCTCCTGCATCAACATTTGGAAAAAATATTATGCCTCGTGTTGCAGCTGTATTGGATGTTTCGCAAATTAGTGATATTATTAAAATTGATAATGAAAATACATTTGTTAGACCTATTTATGCAGGTAATGCACTTGCAACAGTTCAATCAACTGATGTAATAAAAATTATAACCGTTCGTCCAACCTCTTTTGATCCAATTTCTACTGAGGGTGGTAATGCAGAAATAGAAAAATTAAGTTTTAATATTAAAAACAATAATGTTGAATTTATTAAACGTGAAGAAAATAAATCTGATCGACCAGAATTAGGTTCTGCAAGGGTTGTTATTTCAGGAGGTCGAGGCCTTGGAAGCGCTGAAAATTTTTCTTTATTAAATAATATTGCTGATAAATTAAATGCCGCAGTAGGGGCCTCTAGAGCAGCTGTAGATGCAGGATATGTTGGTAATGATTCCCAAGTAGGTCAAACTGGAAAAGTTGTTGTTCCTGATTTATATATTGCTGTTGGTATTTCTGGAGCTATTCAGCATTTAGCTGGCATGAAAGAAAGTAAAATAATAGTTGCAATAAATAAAGATGAAGAAGCGCCTATTTTTAATATAGCTGATTATGGCTTACACGCTGATTTATTTGAAGTTTTGCCTAAATTATTAGTTGAATTAGATAAATTAAATACTATTCAGAAATAAAATTTTAAAATACAAATATTTTATGTCAGAAAAAATTCAACGCGAAGTAATGGAATATGATGCTGTCATAGTAGGTGCAGGACCTGCTGGTTTGGCTACGGCAATAAAATTACGACAACTTCAACCAGATACTAATGTATGTGTATTAGAAAAAGCATCAGAAGTTGGAGCACATATACTAAGTGGCAATGTTTTTGAAACAAGAGCTCTCGATGAATTATTTCCTAACTGGAAGGAAGATGGAGCTCCTGTAAAAACAAAGGTATTAAAAGAGAAGTTCTTATTTTTAAGCAAATCATCATCTATAAGCTGGCCAACCTGGTTATTACCTTCGGTTCAAAAAAATCACAAAAATTATATTATTAGTCTTGCTAATTTATGTAGATGGTTAGGTGAAAAAGCCGAAGCACTTGGGGTAGAAATTTTTCCAGGTTTTGCTGCTTCAAAATTATTATATAACGAAGATGGCTCAGTTAAAGGTATTCAAACCGGAGATATGGGAATTGACAAAGAAGGAAACAAAAAGGATACTTATGAGCCTGGTATAGAAATTCATGGGAAAGTAACAGTTTTAGCTGAAGGTTGTAGGGGGCATTTAGGTAAAGAGGTAATTGAAAAATATGCTTTAAGTAAAAATAAATCTCCTCAACAATATGGAATTGGTTTTAAAGAAATATGGGAAATTAATTCGGATCAACATCAAGAAGGTCTAGTTATGCATACCGCTGGATGGCCCCTTGATCACAGTACTTATGGAGGGAGTTTTTGTTATCATGCAGAAAATAAGCAAATTTTTATAGGTTATGTGATTGGTCTTGATTATAAAAATCCACATCTATCCCCTTATGATGAATTTCAACGTTTTAAAACACATCCATCCATAAGTAAAATTTTAAAAAATGGTAAGAGAATTTCTTATGGAGCTAGAGCTCTCATAGAAGGCGGGCTTCAGAGTTTGCCAACTATGCATATGCCAGGTGCGTTACTTATAGGGTGTGATGCCGGAACTTTAAATATGCCTAAAATTAAAGGATCTCATACTGCTATGAAGAGTGGCATAGTTGCAGCAGAAACTATAAATGATTTCCTCACCAATAATTCCCCACTTTCTTCATATGAAAGAAAATTCAAAAGTTCATGGATTTATAAAGAATTATTTACAGCAAGGAATGTCAAACCTAGTTTTAATTGGGGTTTAGTTCCTGCCATAATATTTACTGGTATAGATCAGTTATTTTTTCGTGGCCATCTGCCATTCACACTACAACATCCTCATGCCGATTATCAAACTTTGCTTCCAGCCAAAGAAATGAAAAAAATTGATTATCCTAAATATGATGGAATATTATCTTTTGATAAAACTAGTTCTGTATATCTTACTGGAACTAATCATGAGGAAAATCAACCTGTTCATTTGCAATTAAAGAATAAATCTCTTCCTATCCAATATACCTTAGATGAATATGATGAGCCCGCACAACGTTATTGCCCAGCAGGGGTATATGAAATTCAAAAAGATAAAGATAATCATAACCCTCAATTTATAATTAATGCACAGAATTGTATTCATTGTAAAACATGTGATATTAAAGAACCTTCACAAAATATCAACTGGGTTACCCCAGAGGGTTCAGGGGGTCCGAATTATGCTAATATGTAAATTATTTTTCTTTCCATAACCATAAAAGATCTATAAATTTTATTTATGAGTAATAACTTCTTAGAACGTAATTTAGCACTTGAAGCAGTTAGAGTTACTGAAGCAGCAGCTCTTTCTAGTTCATTACATATGGGCAGAGGTAATGAAAAGGCAGCTGATCAAGCTGCTGTAAATGCTATGCGTGAGTTTCTCAACAATTTGGCCATAAGTGGTACTGTTGTTATTGGTGAAGGGGAAAGAGATAAGGCCCCTATGCTATATATTGGAGAAAAAGTAGGAAAGGGTGGTCCAAGCGTAGATATAGCTTTAGATCCTCTTGAGGGGACAACTATTACTGCACAAGGAGGGGAAAATGCTTTATCCGTCTTAGCAATGGCTGAAGAAGGAGGTTTTTTACACTCCCCAGATATTTATATGCATAAAATAGCTTATGGAAAAAAATATGAGGGCTTGAATATTGATCCGGAATCACCTTCGGATGAGATCATAAGAAGTTTTTCAAAATATGCTTCAATAAAAATTGAAAATATTGTTGTGTGTATTCTTGATCGCCCTAGGCATAAAGAATTAATATATAAAGTAAGATCTACAGGCGCAAGAATTAAACTTATTTCTGATGGAGATGTTAGCGCAGTTATTGCTACCTCTTTTGATGATAGTGGGGTAGATATATATATGGGGATTGGAGGATCTCCCGAAGGAGTACTTGCAGCTGCAGCGCTTCGTTGCATTGGAGGAAAAATCTATACTAAGCTTATTTTTGATAATGATGAGCAAATTGAAAGAGCTAAACTAATGGGAATTTCTGATCCTAAAAAAATATATCTTACTAATGATTTGGCATCTGGGGATGTAATGTTCTCTGCCACAGGTGTAACTGATGGAACTTTACTTAAGGGTGTTTTAATAAAAAATGAAATAGCTACTACTCAATCAGTTGTGATGCGTTCTAAAACAAAAACCCTCAGATATGTTAATGCTAGTCACAATCTATCAATAAAAGAAATTATTGCTTAAAAAAAAGAGCTGTAAGGTCCTTTAAATTGATTTAATACTAAATTGGGAGGAAAAATATTTAAATCTTCTTTATGTTTAGTATTTTTAATATTTGTTTCTAATATGAAATGTTAATATTTAATATGCAAAAAATAAATATTATTTAAATAATTATAACTATTTTCTGCCATTTTAAAATTTAACAAAAATTTAACAGATATGATATTGTTAAAATATAATAATTATTTAGTGTTTTAATAAATCTAATACATAAATGAACAATAATATCGAAGCCTTTACATTTGCTAATTCTGAAGTAAATAAAATTAGTCAAAGCTTTATTAAGGTTACTGAATTATTTACAGGCAAGTTAACTTTAAAAAGATTGTATGATCAGTATTTAATTGAAAATAATCCACCTGAAAATTTTTGGCATGATGCCATTAAAAAATTAAAACTGGATTTAAATCTACACTATCATTCATTAAAAGAAATACCTAAAGAGGGACGTATTATTGTTGTTGCCAATCATGCATTTGGAGTAGCAGATGGAGTAAGTATCTGTTCTTTAATTTCAAAAGTTCGTCAGGATTATAAAATGATTACTCATAAAGTTTTAAGACAAGCTGATGCAGTAAAGGACAAAATCATTCCAATTGATTTTACCGAATCTAAAGAAGCCATTAATAATAACATTCAATCACGACAATCTGCAGAGGAGTTATTAAATAATGATGGGGTATTAGTTATATTTCCATCAGGTCAGATAGCTACTAAAAAAAAATTAAATAGCTTTTCAAAAGCCGACGATGGTGTGTGGAAACAATTTACTGCAAAATTAGTTGTAAAAACTAAATCTCCAGTTTTGCCAATATATTTTGAGGGACAAAACAGTCAATTATTTCATATTGCTAATAAAATAGGTCAAGTTTTTCGATATTCTTTAATGATGTATGAATTAAAAAGAAAAATAGGTGATACTATTAATATTCATATTGGAAATATTATTCCTTATAAAATATTGCAGGAAATGGGGGATTTAAAAGAAATAACAAAATACTTACGTAAAAAAACCTATTCTTTGGACCCCTCTTAGTATTATAATTGAAACAAATAAATAGTTTAGCTTTGTAGTTATTTATATTTGATTATAGAAGACAAGTTATATGAAAGGTTATATTGGTGAGAGAGCACGTCGGAGAAGACGCAAGTATATAATTTTTTTTATATTAATTATAATTATTTTATTGATTATTTATATTTTTCCAAATTTTAAAGTTAGTGAAAATATTCCCTCAGAAACTTTGCTGCCTAGCGAGGTAGAAATTCAATCATCAGAAACAAATGTTAATATTGAAGAGCTGGAATTAGAAATTTTTGACAAAAAACAAAAAATTATATTTCGAGATCAGCAAATAAAAAAATTAAAAGGAGAGTTTAAAATTTTAGTAATTGAAAATCAAGAATTGTCTAACTCAATTAATAATCTTAATAAAAAAATTGATCATTCTAATCCAAATGAAGAAAAAGAAATTTTGAACTCTAAGATAAAAAAAATTCAGCAAGATAAGAAAAAAGAACTCAAAAAATTAAATGATATAATTATTAATATCACAAATGAAAAAAATAATTTACTTCAAACAAGTAATACAAAAGATGAACAGAATAATATTCTAAAAAAAGAGTATAAAAGTGTAGTAAGTAAAAATTTAAAATTAAATCAATTAAGGAAAGAATTGCAAAATAAAATTAAAAAATTACAAAACATCACTGAAGATTTACAAAATACAATTGAGGAACAAAATTTATTAATTAAAGTATTAGAGGATACTTCTCATCACGGATAATTAATTAAAAATTAGTTATTTATTTTTTTTACGAAATTTATAAGGTTCATCAAATTTACTTTTCCAGATTCCGGCTTTATTTATTCGAGCATAATCCTCATCCTTAATATAGTCTTTTGAATAATAGCGATAAGCAATTGCCCAACCCTTTCTTATCATTGTTTGATTAATATTAAGATCATTTATGTAGCAAATAGCAACATATCTTTTATATTTATCAATATCTTTTGTTATGCATTTTACAATTTGACTATTAATAATTCTTTTTAATTCATAAGTTGATTCTTTGCCGCATAACCAGTTTTTATTTTCAATAATACATATTTGATTTCTTTCAGGAGCATCTATTCCATGCAGTCTTATTTTATTTTGGTTAATATGTATTGTGTCTCCATCGATAACTTTAGCTTCACCGACTATCGTTTTGGCATAAAGGATAATATTATTAAAAAAAAATATTAAAAAAAATATTTTAAAAATCAATATTATTTGAACCATCTATAAGTAAATCAATTATATATTGAGCATGAGATCTATTAGCATGTAAATTTATACTTTGACTTTCATTTATTTTATGATTTCTGACTATTAATACTGGTACTTTAGTAAATATAGTCTGAGCAACTGATGATTCTTTATTAAGCACATTATCTATGTCAATAACCATAAATTTCGATAATAACTTATAAAGATCTATGCCATTTAATCTTAAGATCGTTCTATTTTCTGTTACATCGGTAACAGCAGTATTTTGAGAATTTAAAGAATGTTTTAAATCTGAAAATATTTTATCAAATTTTTTTCTTTCGTATATTTCAATTAACCACTCGTTAGGACTAAGCCAAATAATTTTTAATTTATTATTATTATTACTCGTATTTGACTCAGTAGGAACAAGGACATCTAAAATTTTTTCAACATTAGTTATAAAATCTTTATCAGTAGAATTTCCTCTTAGATTAATTTTGGGAATATTAGATAATTCTTCAAAATCAAAACCATTAAAATCTTTGATAGAGGTTTTTTTAAGTACATTATCTCTAGTTAACATTATGCACTTAACCTTTCATTAGATGGGTCAATAAAAACTGGACTGGTAATTTCAACTTCAATTGTTTTGTTAGGCATAGGAGTTAATAATTTATAACCTTTTTTATTTACACCTCCTTTGACTAAAGCTAGAGCAAAAGATCTACCAAGATTTGGGGAATAATAACTTGATGTAACATGTCCAACCATAGCCATGGGTAGTGCTGTTTCTTCTTCAACTAAATGAGCACCTTCCTCTAAAATTTCATTAGGATCCTTAGTTAGCAATCCAACTAGTTGTTTCCGATCTTCTTTTATTGTGTCACTTCTATAAAGGGCTCTTTTTCCAATAAAGTCGTATTTTTTCTTGCTTACAATCCAGTTCATATTTAAGTCAATAGGGGTGATAGAGCCGTCAGTTTCTTGACCTACTATAATAAATCCTTTTTCAGCTCTAAGGACATGCATAGCCTCAGTTCCGTAAGGAGTAATATTAAATTCTTTTCCAGCTTCAATACATTTTTTCCAAACACTATTTGCATAACTCGATGGTATATTAATTTCATAGCATAATTCTCCCGTAAAACTAATACGCATCACACGACAAGATACATCGTCAATATCAACATTTTGAAAACTCATATGAGGAAAACTCTCTTTTGAAAAATCATGAGAAGGAGAATTTTTTTCCATAACCTTTCTTGCATTAGGTCCATTCAAACTGATTGTTCCAAATTGTTCAGTTACTGATGTTAAATATACTTGTAATTCAGGCCATTCAGTTTGTAACCAATCCTCTAATTTGCTCATAACACTTGTTGCATTGCCAGTAGTAGTTGTCATTACATAATGATTTTCATCAATTCTTGTAGTAACACCATCATCTATTACCATTCCATCATCTCCTAACATAATCCCATATCTGCATTTGCCTATTTCAAGTTTTAACCATGCATTAGTATAAATACGATTTAGAAATTCTCCCACATCTCTACCTTTAATGTCAATCTTGCCGAGAGTAGAAGCATCTAATATTCCAAGACTATCTCTAGTTGCCTTAACTTCACGATTAACTGCATTATGCATGTTTTCATTGGATTTTGGATAATACCAGGATCTTTTCCATTGGCCAACGTCTTCAAATAAAGCATTATTTTCTTCATGCCATGAATGCATTGGTGTCTTTCTTTCAATATCAAAGAATTCTTTTATGTGACGACCTGCAAGAGCACCAAATGTAACTGGAGTGTAAGGAAGTCGGAAAGTAGTGGTACCTAAATCACCAATCTTTCTATTTGTTGTATCGCTAATTATTCCTAGAGCATTAATATTGCTCGTTTTCCCTTGGTCAGTTGCCATGCCAGTAGTTGTATAACGTTTGACATGTTCGATTGATCGGAAACCCTCTTTAAGGGCTACCTTAATATCTTTAGCAGTCACATCATTTTGTAAATCAATAAACATTTTAGTTTTACCAAAATGTTTTGATGATGGAATTAGCCAGGCATGTTTCTGTTGATTAATTATAATGCCTTTACTTTTATATTTTTGATCTATTTGGGAGTTATTATTAAAATTTATTAAAGTTTCTTTAATTTTTATAAAAGTTTCATCTAAAATTTCATTAAGCAGAAAAGTACCATTACATGATCCAATAGAAATAGTATCTTGAAATGGTTGATGAGGGATGAAAGTTCCATCACGTTCTCGATAAATTAATTTTCCTCTTGATTGAGTAAATAAATGCACAGTGGGAGTCCAACCTCCTGAAACACAAAGAAAATCACATTTAATTTTTGATGAAGGACCAATAATTTTTTTAACAGAGTCATTTATTTTGCTAATTGTAACAGATTTTATTTTTAATCTTCCAGAAGTATTTGTGACAGCATGGTTATAGTAAATTTTAATGCCTAATGATTCTGTTTTTTTAATGATATCACTCTCGTTATAACTTCGAACATCAATAACTGCCTTGATCTTTATTCCTTTTTTATGAAAATCAATTGCTGTCTGATAAGCACTGTCATTATTTGTAAAAACAACCATTTTACTGGCAAGTTTGATCCCATAATAATTTAAAAATTTACTTGCGCTATTAGCCAACATGATTCCTGGACGATCATTATTATCAAAAGTTATAGGTCTTTCAATAGAGCCAGTTGCTAAAATTACTTTCTTAGCTCTAATTTTCCAAATAATTTGTCGTATATTATTTTTTTTCTTTAAACCATCTAATGGATTCATATCCTGAATAGCTAATAGATAATTATAGTGCATATAGGCGAACAAGGTAGTGGATGTGATAATTTTTATATTAGTTTTTTTTTTTAAGATATTAAGTATCTTTTCTTTCCATTCTAATAACGATAAATCATTAATTTTTTGTTCGCTATTTTGGTCAGATAATAAAGATCCTCCTAGCTCATCCTCTTGTTCAACCAACAATACTTTAAGATCTTGTTCAGCTGCCATTTCAGCTGAATATAAGCCACTAACACCACTTCCAACTATTAGAAGATCACAATGATAATGATAATGTTCATATTGGTGAGGATCATCAGTTTGTGGAGATTTGCCTAAACCAGCAGCATGTCGAATAAAGAATTCGTATTTTTTCCAAAAAGTTGGTGGCCACATGAAAGTTTTATAATAAAATCCAGCAGGAAAAAAAGGTGATAGAAAATCATTGATAGCACCAAAGTCAAATTTAATATTTGGCCATCTATTCTGAGAAGTGGCTGTTAATCCCTCATAAAGTAATACTTCAGTAGAGCGTCTATTAGGCTCTGTTACATTATCATTTTCTAATTGAACAATTCCATTTGGCTCTTCTGTCCCAGCACTTAATAGTCCTCTGGGGCGATGATATTTAAAACTTCTACCAACTAAATGTACATTATTAGCCAATAGTGCAGAAGCTAGAGTATCTCCTTTATATCCAAAATATTTTTTTCCATCAAAATAAAAACTAATTTTTTGATTAATATCTATATTTTTATTATTTGTTAACCGGACAATATTCATTTGTTTTTAGTAATATTAAATGAGGTTGAAAAATTTCCCGAACCTATACTTGGTTCACCAGATGGAGTAGTAGGTTCATCCGTTTCTACGTTTGGTGCTTTCTCTCCAATATTGTAAATTTTAATAATTTTATCAGTTGCTGTATTTCTTGCAACGTTAAACCATTGTCTGCATCCAAAAGAATGATTCCATCTTTCAAATTGTAAACCTTTATTATTTTGTCGAATAAATAAATAGTCGGCCCATTGATCATCAGTTAATTCAGGAGGGTTTTTTGGTCTTACTATATGTGCTTCTCCCCCACATGTAAATTCTGCTTGCTCTCTTTCACCACAATATGGACATTGGATAATAAACATATTTAATGAGCCACTGCTGCTGCACCGTGTTCATCTACTAACTCACCACTTGAGAAACGATTAATATTAAAAGGAGCATTTAAAGTATGAGGTTGATCATTTGCTATTGTATGAGCAAATACCCAGCCCGATCCAGGAGTTGCTTTAAAACCGCCTGTTCCCCATCCGCAGTTTATGTAAAGGCCATTGATATGAGTTTTACTAATAATTGGGCTGGCATCTGGACAAATATCAACAATTCCTCCCCAATGACGAAGCATTTTCATTCTAGAAAATAAAGGAAATAGTTCAACTATTGCCATAATAGTATCTTCAACAATATTAAAGCCTCCTCTTTGAGAATATGAGATGTATCCATCAGTACCTGCGCCGATAACTAATTCGCCTTTATCAGATTGAGAAACATAGGCGTGAATTGTGTTGGACATTACCACAGTATCAATTACAGGTTTTACTGGTTCTGATACAAGTGCCTGTAGAGGTCTGCTTTCAAGTGGCAATTTAATTTCAACCATGTTGGCTAAAACACTTGTATGTCCAGCAGCAACAATTCCAATTTTTTTTGAATTAATTTTACCTCGGGTAGTATCAACTCCTGTTATGTTACCATTTTGAACATCAAAACCTGTTACTTCGCAGTTTTGAATGATATCAACTCCCATTGCATCTGCGCCTCTAGCATAACCCCATGCTACGGCATCGTGCCTCGCTGTTCCCGCCCTTCTTTGAAGAGTGGCTCCTAATATTGGGTATCTAATATTTGGGGAGATATTAATAACTGGACAAAATTCTTTAACCTGTTCAGTATTCAGCCATTCACAATCAATATCATTAAGCCTATTAGCATGCCACCTTCTTTTTAATTCACGAACATCATGAAGATTGTGAGCTACATTCATTACTCCTCTTTGAGAAAACATAACATTATAATTTAGTTCTTGTGACATACCTTCCCAAAGTTTAAGTGCATGTTCGTATAAACCAGCACTTTGATCCCATAAATAATTTGATCTTATAATTGTTGTATTTCTTCCAGTATTTCCTCCACCAATCCAACCTTTTTCTAAAACGGCTATATTCGTAAGACCATGATTTTTAGCTAGATAATAAGCTGTAGTTAAACCGTGTCCTCCACCTCCAATTATAATGGCATCATATTTTTTTTTTGGTGTTGGTGAACGCCATGCCGGTTGCCAATTTTCATGGTATGAAAGTGCGTTTTTTACGAGCGAAAATACAGAGTATTTTTTTGGTTTTTTATGCATAAATTACAGAAAATATATAGTTCTATAACAGTTTTAGAAAAGACCTTCAATTTCTCCGTTATCGTTAAGAACGATTGAATTTGCAGCAGGAACACTTGGTAGACCTGGCATAGTCATAATTTCTCCACAAACAACTACAATGAATTCCGCACCACTTGAAAGTCGCACCTCTCTAATTGGAATGCTGTGATTTGAAGGGGCGCCTTTTAAATTTGGATCAGTTGAAAAACTATATTGTGTTTTAGCAATACAAATAGGAAAATTACCGTAACCATTTTCCTCAAATTGTTTTAATTGGTCGCGTATTTTTGAATCAGCAATTACATCATCTGCATCATATATTTCAGTTGCTATTGTTTTAATTTTATCAAATAAAGAAATATCATCTTTGTATAAAAGTTTAAAATCCTGAGAGCTTTCAGCAAGTTCAACTACTTTTTTTGCTAAATCAACAGTTCCTTCACCACCTTTAGCCCAATGATAACAAGGTATTGCTTCAACACCAATGCTTCGACATTCATTTTGAAGAACTTTCATTTCATTTTCAGTATCAGCAACAAAATGATTGATGGCAATTACAACTGGTAGACCAAATTTTTTCATGTTTGATACATGTCGTTTTAAATTAGACATTCCAGATTTTACAGCATTAGAATTTTCTTTATTTAAATTAGCTTTTGATACACCACCATGCATTTTAAGAGCACGGATGGTTGCAACTAATACAACAGCGCTTGGTACAAGACCAGATTTTCGACATTTAATATCAAGAAATTTTTCTGCCCCAAGGTCTGCCCCAAAACCGGCTTCGGTAATCACGTAATCCGATAATTTAAGACTCGTTTTTGTTGCTATAACACTATTACAACCATGAGCAATATTTGCAAATGGACCTCCATGAATAATTGCGGGATTGTTCTCTAACGTTTGCACTAAATTTGGCATTAATGCTTGTTTTAATAAAACAGTCATAGGGCCTTCTGCTTTTAGATCTTTTGCAAATATAGCTTTTCTCTCTCTTGTGTAGGCAACAGTAATATTTCCAAGACGTCTTTCTAAATCTTTTAAATCATTAGCTAAACAAAAAATTGCCATAACTTCAGAAGCAACAGTTATATTAAAACCATCTTGACGAGGATATCCATTTGCAATACCGCCTAAATTTGCTGTAATTTCCCTGAGTGCTCTATCATTTAAATCTAGACATCTTTTCCAAGTTACACGACGAACATCAATATCAAGTTTGTTTCCCCAATAAATATGGTTATCAATTAGAGATGCTAAAAGATTATTAGCTGATGTAATTGCGTGAAAATCACCAGTAAAATGTAAATTAATATGTTCCATAGGTACAACCTGAGCATATCCTCCTCCAGCAGCACCACCCTTCATACCAAAGCTCGGACCAAGACTTGGTTCACGTAAACAGACAATGCTCTGTTTACCAATTTTACATAGGCCATCACTGAGTCCTACTGAAGTTGTAGTTTTACCCTCCCCTGCTGGAGTAGGTGAGATAGCTGTAACTAAGATAAGTTTCGATTCTTTTTTAGAAAGTTTTTGAATTGCATTATTATCTATCTTCGCAATATAATGGCCATAAGGCCGGATATTATTTTCTTCTAAATTTAGTTTTATGGCAATTTCTTTTATATTTTTTTTATTAGCTTTACGTGCAATTTCAATATCAGACATTGATTTTCCTTAATTTTTTGTATGTTCTATAGATCAATTTTCCTTGATAATAAACATTATTTCATGGTTGGTAATAAAAAAATAGTGGCAAAAGATTAATTAATTAATAGGCTTAAATTCATTATTATTGCTTATTTCTAATTCAGAGTTGGCAATATTATAAAGCCATTCTGATGTTCTTTTAATACCACCAAAAGCATAGAAATGAAGTTTGGTTAATTTAGAAGATGGATTTAATTCTTTATAGTCAGCAAGATCAGCAATAAGTTTATCAGGAGTCCTAGTAGTTGCTAGTTTTGTAATATTCATAGCCTGTTTTGATAAAAAACGAATTGAATTACCAATACCACAAGATGTGGCATATCCAACAAGTGTTTTGAGTGAAGCAGGACCCGGTATGCCAGCATGAATTTCTAAATTATTATTAAGCATTTTTAATTTTTTTTCCCAATTTTGAAGAGATGATGCTTCAAAAAAAAATTGAGTAGCTAGATATAATTTTAAATCTGTATTGCAAGCAAAGGCATTTTTTTCAATTATAGCTTTATCTACATCTTCTTCAGAAATATCAGGATTGCCTTCAGGATGTCCTGCTAAACCAACTTCTTGAAAACTAAACTTTGATAAAAGTTCTGTTTTTAGTACATCCATACTTGAGGAGATATTTCCTTTTTGATTCCCTCCACCCCCAATGACTAAAATTTTTTTACATCCAGCTTTTTCTGATAATGCACCTATATAGTTTTCTAAATCTGAAATATCTTTTATTGTTCTTGCAGGCAGATGAGGAATTACATCGTAGCCCTCTTCAGTTAATTTTTTTGATGTCTCAATTACTCGTTTAGCATCTTCATCTGGCAAATAAGTAACATATATTGAGTTTTTTAAAGGCACTAAATCTGCAAACTTTCCATATTTAGCATATACATTAGGTGTTGTTTCAATAGAGTAGCTTTTTAAGAGGTTTTTAATATTTATTTGTTTTTGATTTACATTCATAATTATTCTATTAATTTTTTTGTTTATAAATATTGATCTAAATGAAAAATATAAAATTTACTATTATTACTTTTTATCAATTTAAAAAGATTAAAAAAATTGATAATTTACAAATATTGTTAAAAGAATTTTGTTCATTTAATAAAATAAAAGGAACAATTATACTGGCTGAAGAAGGTATTAATGGTACTGTAGCAGGACTAACAGGGCCAATAGATTTTTTGCAAAAAAAATTAATTGAATTAGAATTTAATAAATTAGAGAAAAAAATATCTTTTTATAATTTTATGCCTTTTAATAGATTAAAAATTAAAATTAAAAAAGAGATAGTGACTTTTGATAAAGCAAATTTAAATGTTGAAAATATAACTGGAAAACACGTTGCTTCATCTAATTGGAATAGCTTAATTAATGGTAAAGAAACGATAGTAATTGATGTTAGAAATGATTTTGAAGTTCAGGTTGGTTCTTTTAAAGGAGCAATAAATCCCAATACAAAGAATTTTTCAGAATTTAAAAAATATATTAAAAAAAATCTGAAAACTAAAAAAAATAATAATATTGCAATATTTTGTACTGGAGGAATTAGATGTGAGAAAGCATCTGCTTATATGATTAAAAACGGATTTCAAAATGTATTTCAATTAAAAGGAGGCATTCTTCAATATTTAGAAGACGTGTCTGAGAAGAATTCAACATGGGAAGGTGAGTGTTTTGTATTTGATAATAGGGTATCTATTCGTAATGAAATGAAGACTGGTACATATGAACTTTGCCATGCGTGCAGATATCCTCTTAGTTTGCAAGATCTTAAATCTAAAGACTATGAAAAGGGCGTTTCTTGTTCAAAATGTATAAATAAGATTTCAAAAAGAAAAAAATTAAATCTTCAAGAAAGAAATAAACAAATAAAAATTGCAAAAAAGAAGGGTTTATATAACCCTTATATAAAGTACACACCTTCAGATTTTTCTTAAAAAAATCTTTATTTCATTTTTATTTGTCTATATAGGCATCTCATGGCAAAAAAATCTTATGCTTTAAAACAGCTTTTACCAGAAGATAAACCTGAAACAGGTACAAAATATATAGTAAGGAAGCCAACAAAAGGTCTTAAAGTAGCAGAGAAACTTCGTGTTAAAAAATATGATCCTGTCCTCAAGCAGCATGTTTGGTTTGTTGAAAAAAAAATGCCACCGCATAGTAAATAATCTTTTAGGGACGGATTTCTTACAGGAACGACTTCAGCATTTAGAATTTATATTATTAAAAAAATATATATTTAAATCTAACTTATTTTTTTTATATTTGAAAAAAGTAATTCATTTAATATTTCATATTTTGAAAAATAATTTTTATTTTTGATTTTAAAGTCATTAATTTGATTGAAACAAAAATTAATGGTCTGTTTTTTTCCAATTAGAGCAATGATTGTACTTTTGCCTTGTTTTTTATCTTTACCTGGAGTTTTTCCTAAAGATTTAAAATCTTTTATTTCATCCAATATATCATCTACAATTTGAAATATTAAACCAAAAAGATTTCCAAATTCTTCTGCAAATTTTACATCCTTTTGACTTTTTTCTCCTAATATAAAAGCAGATGTACAACAAAAACCAAAAAGAGTAGCTGTTTTTAAATAATACATTTTTAATATATCTTTTTTCTTAATTTTTTTATTTTCAAAAAATAAATCTGATGATTGTCCACCAGCGAGCCCTTTAAAACCTAATGCTTTAGACAACTTTTCTATTAAAATAATTCTTATTTGAGGATCTGGATGTGTACTATTATTTGATATAATTTCAAAAGCTAAATCATGTAAAGCATCGCCTGCTAAAATTGCTGTGGCTTCACTATATTTTTTATGTGTACTTAATTTACCTCTTCTGTAATCATCATTATCCATACTTGGTAAATCATCATGTATTAAGGAATATGAATGAATACATTCTATAGCAGCAGATAATCTTAAATAATGCTTTTTCTTTACATCTGCTAATTTAGCAAAAATACTGAGTATAAATGGACGAATCCGCTTGCCCCCATTCATAGACCCGTAAATCATTGCTTGTGAAAGCTCCTCTTTTGATAATTTTGACTTTAGTAATTTTTCAAAAAAATTTTCAAAATTTTTTCTTTCTTTGCTTATTAAGGTATTTATTTGCATTAATTGAATTTATAGTTGTTGAATAATTATAATAATTTAAAAGATTGTTATTAATTAAATACTTATTAATACATTTTCTAATATGCGAATTGAAGAAGAAATTAAACTAGATTACACAGATGTTTTGTTTAGACCTAAAAGAAGCACACTTAAAAGTAGAAAAGAAGTTGATTTAAAAAGAACATATAAATTTAAGCATTCTAATAGAGAATGGACGGGTATTCCTATTATAGCTTCTAATATGGATGGAGTAGGAGAGTTAGAAATAGCTAAAAGTTTATCAAAATATAACATTATCACATCCCTAACTAAACAACATGACGTAGATTCAATAAATTCATTCTCAGAAATTAAGGACATTTTTAACTATGTGGCAATAAGTTGTGGAACTAGCTCAGATAGTTATCATAGATTGAGCACCATCGTTAGTCAGCATACTTATATTCAGTTTATATGTATTGATGTTGCAAATGGGTATTCTGAAAATTTTAGTAATTTTGTTTCCTCTATTAGAGAAAAGTATCCCTCTAAAACAATTATAGCAGGTAACGTCGTTACTGCAGATATGACTCAAGAATTAATATTGAGCGGGGCGGATATTGTAAAGGTAGGTATTGGAGGAGGAAGTGTTTGTACAACTAGAATTCAAACTGGAGTTGGTTACCCACAGCTTAGTGCTGTAATAGAATGTGCCGATGCAGCTCATGGTCTTGGAGCTCATATGATCGCTGATGGTGGGTGCACATGTCCGGGAGATGTGTCAAAAGCATTTGGTGGAGGTGCAGATTTTGTTATGTTAGGAGGAATGTTAGCTGGACATAAAGAAGGGGGTGGAAAAATTGTTTTGGATAAAGGTCAGGAATATATAGAATTTTATGGATCAAGTTCAGAAGAAGCAAATGACAAACATTATGGTGGCTTAGATGAATATAGATCAGCAGAAGGGAAAAAAGTGCGTATACCTTTTCGAGGAGGACTAGATCAAACAGTCAAAGATATATTAGGAGGTGTCAGGAGCACTTGTACTTATGTCGGCGCGCCGTCTTTAAAACAGCTTAGTAAATGCACTACATTTGTTAGAGTACACAATCAGTATAACGATACTTTTGGAAAATTTTAATATCCTATAGCGCAACCATCTTTTCTTGGATCTGAACCTCCAATTAAAACACCTTTTTCTCTATCTACAAATATTGCTTGACCACCTCCGTGTGTATCTTTCGCATATTCAATATTATGGCCTATTTTTATCAATCCATTAAGAATTTCCTCCGGAATAGATTTTTCTAATTTATAATTATTTTCAAGTATAAACGCTCTTGGCAAATCAATTGCTTCCTGAACAGAAAGACCAAAGTCAAAAATATTTTGTAAAACATGACTATGTCCAACTGGCTGATATTGACCACCCATTACTCCATAAGATAATATAGGGTTATTTTCCATATCAGTTACCAATCCAGGTATTATGGTATGTAGAGGTCTTTTATGACCTTCAATCATATTAGGATGATTTCTTTCCAAACGAAAGTTTACGCCTCTGTTTTGAAGCAAGATACCGGTTTTATCGGTCGTAATTCCACTTCCAAAAGCAAAACAAACCGAATTTATAAAAGACACAGCATTTTGATTCTTATCAACGACAGTTAGATAAATCGTATTTGGATGAGCTGTAATTGTATGATTTTTTGGTTTATAAATTTTTTCCATAGAAATTTTAGCAGATAAATTTTTAATGTTTTCGGGAAGAATTAATTTTTTGTAATCGAAAATATTAAAGTTTGGATCACCTATGTTATCCTCTCTTTGTTCAAAAGCTATTTTTGTAGCTTCTGCTTGCAAATGAAATCTTTCAATACTTACTGGATCAATATCTTGAAAATTAAATTTTTCTAAAATTGCCATCATAATTAAAACAGTAATACCTGGACCATTAGGAGGGCATTGATGTAGCTTAACTTCTTTATAATTATTATTTAAAGTATCTGAAAAGATTGTATCTTGTTTTATAAAGTCATCCATTGAATGCAATCCACCAACATTATTAAGGGTACGAACAATATCTTCTGCAATATAGCCTTCATAAAAATCTTTTATGCCATTCTTTGCTATTGCTTTTAGGGTATCTGCTAAATTTAGATTTTTATGTGTCTCTCCAAAAGAAAAAGCTTTACCATTTTTTAAAAAAATTGAATTTGTTGAAGGGTGTTTTTTTAGTTTATCCTTATTTTCAATCCAAGAATTAGCTACAACCTCATGAATCGGAAAACCATTTCTTGCATAATTTTCAGCGGTTATAAATAGTTCTTGAAAATCAAGATAACCAAATTTTTGATGCATAGAATACCAAGCGTGTATGGCGCCTGGAATGGTAACTGAATGGGGGCTAGTAGTTTCTATTTTATTAATTTTTTTGCTTTCAAAAAAATCCATGTTATTTTTTTTTGGAGCTATTCCTGAGCCATTCACAGAAACAGGTTTCTGTCCTTTTACCGAGATTAAAGCAAAGCAATCTCCTCCAACACTTGTTGCGTTAGGCTCAACTACAGTTTGAACTGCTGAAGCAGCAATTGCAGCATCAATAGCGTTTCCACCTCTTTTCAGTATTGTAATGGCTTCTAAAGAACTCAAGGGATGAGAAGTGGCGGCTATGCCATTTTGTGCTAAAACATTTGATCTGCCTGGGATATGAAGATTTCTCATAAAAATTAATACTTAATATATATTTGACAAAAGAAAGCATAGAATTTAATAACCAAACTATTATGAAAGTACGTTGCTCACTAAAATCAGCTAAAAACCGAGATAAAGACTGTAAATTAGTTAGAAGAAAAGGGAGAATTTACGTCATTAATAAAAAAAACCCTCGTATGAAGGCAAGACAAGGTTAATTAACTGCTTTCAGAAATAAATTTTTCAACCTCTATTGCAGCCATACAACCCATGCCAGCAGCAGTTACTGCTTGCCTATAAACTTTATCTTTTACATCGCCTGCAGCATAAACACCAGGAATGCTTGTTGCAGTACTGTCTGGTT
>Ga0315339_1000193_pt1 | contig 94032 bp, 97 predicted proteins | sample ASW17metaG_FD_204514 | JGI IMG/M metagenome (GOLD analysis project Ga0315339, IMG submission 204514) | Ammonia-oxidizing marine archaeal communities from Pacific Ocean, United States - ASW #17 | ecosystem: Environmental > Aquatic > Marine > Oceanic | place: USA: California | collected 2016-12-05
CCAATTTATATCGAAAGAATAAACGGTGTTAATTTTAAAATAAAAATTAATAAACCTTTGGAGTTTAAAAAAGAAGACTCAATAGAAAAAATCACTTTAGATTTAAATTTATGGCTTGAAAAAATGATTTTACATAAACCAGAACAATGGATTTGGACTCATAATAGATGGAAGCAATAGCTATTTACTATTTAATTCCTCTTTTTTAATAAATGCCTCTTTGTAGGAAAAATATGCTTCTTGTAACTCTACATTCCAATAATTCAGCTCTTCTAATTTAATTTTTTTACCTGACACTGCGCAAATCACATGATCTCCTTCTTCAATTATCTGAAAATTGTTTGGCAAATATTTTATTTTTGCTAATTTTTTATTCATTTTTAGTTTATACATCATTATATGAAAGTTGGAATAATTGGAAGCGGTGGGAGAGAACATGCTCTTTGTTATGCGTTAAAAAAATCAAAAAAAATTAAAGAAATCTATTGTTTTCCTGGAAATGCAGGCACTGCTAAAATTTCAAAAAATATAGAAATTGATTTAAGTGATTTTAATAAAATTAAAGAGTTCGTATTAAAAGAAAAAATAGATCTAATCGTAGTTGGTCCTGAAAAACCACTTGTAGAAGGTATCGTTGATTATTTTGAAAATAATAATATAAAAATTTTTGGCCCTAATAAATTTGCTTCACAACTTGAAGGATCAAAAATCTTTACAAAAAAATTATGCGAAGAATATAATATACCTACTGCAAAATTTGGTATTTTTGAAAGTATTAAAAAGACTAATTTATTTCTTAAACAAACTAAATTTCCAATAGTTATTAAGGCTGATGGGTTGGCATCCGGCAAAGGCGTTTATATTTGTGAAAATAAAGTAACAAGCGAGATTGCTATTAAAGAAATTTTTGGAGGAAAATTCGGTGATGCCAAAAATATACTAATTGAAGAGTTTCTTGATGGCGAAGAAATGAGTTTTTTCATAGTAAGCGATGGAAAAGACATTAAAAATTTTCAAACCGCACAGGACCATAAAAGAGTTTTGGAAGGAGATAGAGGAAAAAATACCGGAGGAATGGGTGCATACTCCCCTTCAAGGCTAATCAATAATGATTTAGAGAGAAAAATTTTAGACAGAATTATAAACCCAACTATTGAAGGATTAAAGAAATGGGGATGTAAATATAAAGGGTTTTTATATGCGGGACTAATGATTGTAAATAATGATCCATATTTAATTGAATATAATGTAAGAATGGGAGATCCTGAATGTCAGACAATTTTGCCCAAATTAAATACAGACCTATTTGACATAATTCTTGCTTGTTGTGATGAAAATTTATCAAATATAAAAATTAATTGGAACAACAATAAAAGCTTGTGTATCGTTCTTTGTTCTGAGGGATATCCAGATGAATATAAAAAAGATATTTTAATAAATAATATTAATTCAATTGCATTAAAAAATGATGAATATTGTTACCATGCTGGTACGGTAAAAAAAGATAACGAATTTTATTCTAACGGAGGGAGAGTTTTAAATTTTGTTTCTGTATCAAGCAATTTTAAAGAAAGCAGAGAAAAAGTTATAAAAATAATTAAATCCCTGAATTGGGATGGTGGTTTTTTCCGAAAAGATATTGGATATAAAGTAATAAATGAATGAGAATTATATCTGGAAAATTTAAAGGAAAAAAAATTCAAGACCCTATAAATAAAGAAACGCGTCCTCTTAAAGATTTAACAAAAGAATCTATATTTAACATAATTTACCATACAAATTTATTTAATATAGATATAGAAAAATCAAATATATTAGACTTATTTTCAGGAGTCGGTTCCTTTGGACTTGAATGTATATCTAGAGGTGCATCTCATATCGATTTTTTTGAAAATTACTCAGGGGCTCTGGAAATTTTAAAAAAAAATATAATCACTTTAGACTGTGTTAACAGTACAAAAATTTGGGAAAAAGATGCTTTTAATGAAAAAAATTTCATAGATTTAGGAAAAAAATATGAAATAATTTTTTTAGATCCACCTTATAAAGAAAAAAACCTTCCAAATTTATTAAACAAAATTACCAAATTAAATTTACTAAAAAAAAAAGGAGTTATTATAATCCATAGACACAAAAATGAAAAAGAGAATTTCCCTGACACATTTAACATTTTAATTGAACGAACATACGGAATATCAAAAATTATTTTTGGTAATTAAAATTTATTAATATTTTTTTTGTTTCATTTTTTATTAACTCAACAGATGGTTGGTCAAAAGGATTTACATTTAAAGACCTGCCTAATAATATTGTTTCTAAAATAAAAAAACAAAATAGCTCACCCAAAGTTTTTTCATCTCTTCTTGAAACTTCAAAACTTCTAAAAGGGATTTTTTTTTCTCTAAAAACTTTTTCAGTAGCTAACTTTTGAGAATACAAAATGTTGTTAATTGTCTTATTTTTAATAAATTCATAGCCTGGTAGTATTTTATTATTATTTATCTTTAAAGTATTTTTTTGATCAACATAAAAAAAAGTATAAAAAGATTTTTTTGGTCCATCCAAAAATAATTGCATTAAGCTATGATTGTCTTTTGGAACTGAAGTAATAATTGGCAATATTCCTTTAGATTTTTTTCCTAAGCTTTCAGCAACTAATTGCTGATACCATTTAAATAAATTTTCTGATTTTGAGTCATAATTTAAAATGATTGATTGATATTTTTTATTTTTTAAAAATTTTAATATATTTGAAACATTATTTATTAATTCATTAATAAATGTTTTATTTTTAACCAAATTATTTAATTGTTTAAATTTTTTTTGATTCAGGCCAATTAATTCTGCGGGAAGCATTCCTACTTCAGATAAAACTGAATATCTTCCACCAATAAAGTTTTTATGTTCAATTATTTCTGCCTTAAGTTTACTGGCTAAATTTCTTAAATAATTTTTTGAATTTTCAGTAATAAAAAAATTTGTATCATTTTCTCTAATTAATATATTTGCATTTGTTATTGTTTCTAATGTGTTTCCAGATTTTGAAATAATAATATTTAACAATTTTTTTTTATTACTTATTTTTTTTAAGCTAGTATCAATATTATCTATAAAAATAATTTTTTTTTTTATCTTGTCTTGTAAGAAATCATAAATAGCCTTTGTTCCAAGTATTGAACCTCCCATTCCAATAATTTTAATTGTAAAAAAATTTTTTAGTTTTGCTATTTGTTTTTTAGTATAAGCATACTGATAATTTGGCTTTAAAGGACTAAGTATTTTACTATTCTGAACTAAAATTTTCTTAAGTTTTTCTTTTAATTTATTTGAAAAATTTTTTTTAAATAAAAAATTTTTAAATTTAATATTTTGAGTTAGCATTAATTTTCATTTATTTTTTTTAATACAAAATCCTCTGTTGAGCCACTTTTTATAGGGATCTTTTTTTTGCAGTTACTTTTTTTAACGCAATTATTTTCATCAATGCCTGTTAATAATTTTTGTATACTGTTAAATTCTTCGTCACTTTGGTCTTCATTTTTATTTTTTGGTTCGGGCAGTTCTTCAAAATCAGGAGGTAAAGTTAAAGGATTCTTTTTTATAACTAAAAATTCATCACTGTTTTCACCTTTTTTTCCAGACAAAGCATCTTTTACATTTTGACAACCAGCAACCAGTAAAAAGAAAATTGATGCTATTAAAATATATTTTTTTATCATTTGTTTATTTTTTTAAATTTATTAGGAAACATTTCAGCAATAATAAGGCATAAAATGCCTAATGTAATAAATATATCGGCTACATTAAAAACAAACCAGTGAAAACCCTTAATATGAAAATCAATAAAATCTGGAACAGCTGAATAATATATTCTGTCAAATAAATTTCCTAAGGATCCACCTAAAATTGAGATTAAAAAATAAACCTTACAATTTTCAGTTTTTATCATCATTACAAAGATTATTAATATTATAAGCGTTATTAATAAAGTTATGAATTTATAAAGAGCGTTTTCATCAAATGAAAATAATCCAAAAGCTATACCTTTATTCCAAACTAAATATAAATTTAAAAAGGGTGTAATATAAATATCAATCATATTATTAGTTTCTAATAAACTAAGGACATATAGCTTTGATATTCTATCTAGCGAAAAAATAATCGCTACTAGAAAAAAATATATTAAAATTTTTTTATAATTAATTTTTAACATTAAATTTTTTCTTTAAATGTATGTCTTTCACAAGGAGCTTTTTGAATTTTCCAACAAACGGGACATTTGCTACCTTCTGCTTTAACTGCTGTAACAGTTATGTCATTGGAATTACTTTTTTCAATCTTGGTACCAGATGTTATACATAATTCTGAAAAATCTATTCCTTCTGTAGTTTTAATAATTTTTTCGCTTAAGTTTATTATTAAATTTGCTTCTAGACTTGAACCTATTTCTTTATTTGCTCTTTTTGCTTCTATGCTAATATTGCAAATATCTCTAATTTTTTTTAATTCTAGCCATTTCTCATTTAATTTTTCATTAGAAAAATTTTTTGGTATTTCAATAAACCTCTCTAAATGGATGCTTTTTTTATTTTTATTCACCAGAGTAAAAATTTCTTCTGTTGTAAAAGACAGTATAGGCGCAAACCATTTAAGCAACGACTCCAGGATAATATTTAACACAACAATACAACTTACTCTTCGTGCTGAATTTTTTGAATCGCAATATAAAGCATCTTTTCTTATATCAAAGTAAAAAGCTGATAAATCAACAGTACAAAAATTTAGCAGCTCTTTAAATAGATTATGAAAATCATAAGAATCAAAATAATTTTTAAAATTTTTATTTAAATGAAAAACTTTATGCAGCATATATTGTTCAAGCTCAGGTAATTTTTTTAAATTTAATTTTCCTAAATCTATAGATTTAAAATCATCATTTAAATTTCCAAGCAAATATCTAAAAGTATTTCTAATTTTTCTATATGAGTCAGAATGTTGTTCTAAAATTGAGTAATCAATTCTTAAGTCCTCTTCATAATTTGATGAAGCAACCCATATTCTCAAAATATCTGCCCCATATTTTTTTAGAATATCCTCGGGTGAAATTACATTGCCTAAAGATTTCGACATTTTTAAACCTTTGCCATCTACAACAAAGCCATGAGATAAAATCGATTCATAAGGCGCTCTCCCTCTTGTTCCGCAAGACTCTAACAAGGATGAATGAAACCATCCTCGATGTTGGTCGGATCCTTCTAGATACATTGATGCTGGCCATTTAAGATCTTTTCTTTTTTCTAAAACAAATGAATGAGTTGAGCCACTATCAAACCAAACCTCTACAATATCGCTTGCCTTATCGTATTCTTCTGCTTTATATTCTTTTCCTAAAAACCTTTGAGGATCATCTGAAAACCAACAGTCCGAACCTTCTTTTTCATAAATAGTTGCGATATTATCTATTACTTTATCGTCAACTAAAGTTTCTTTTGTTTTTTTATGAACAAAAATTGGCAAAGGAACTCCCCAGACTCTTTGCCTTGAAACACACCAGTCAGGCCTTGTTTCAATCATTGACTTTAATCTTTCTCTACCTTTGCTAGGATAAAATTTTGTTTCATCAATTGCCTTTAATGCTATTTTTCTAAGGCCATGACTTTCCATTGATATAAACCACTGAGGAGTCGCTCTATGCACCAATGGAGCTTTAGATCTCCATGAATGGGGATAAGAATGTACCAGCTCACCACTTATTAATAGTTTTTTTTGTTCTTTTAGCTTTTCTATTATAATTGCGTTTGCTTTAAAAATATGAATACCTTCAAACAAAGCAACATTTTTTGTATATTTTCCATCTCCATCTACAGTCTCAATCGCCTTAATTCCATAATTTAAACAAAGATTAAAATCATCAGGACCATGACTTGGTGCACAATGTACAATTCCAGTTCCTTGTTCTGTGGTTACAAACCTAGCTTCCAACATTGGAACCTCATAATCATACCCTAGCTCTAAAAATGGATGATTGCAGATAGTATTTTGAAATTCCTTGCCTTTAAATTTTTTTACCTCTTTATAATTTTGAATTCCACAATCTTTTAAAACTGAATTTAATAATTCCTCTGCAATAACTATTTTTTTATTTTTAAAATCACCTTCATCGTTTAATTGAATAATTAAATAGTTTAAACTTTTGTTATAAGCTAAGGCTTTGTTCGCAGGTATAGTCCATGGTGTAGTGGTCCAAATTATAATTTCAGATCCATTAAGCTCTTGAATATTAGATTTTTTAACTGGGAACGCTGCATAAATCGTATCAGATTTATGATCTTTATATTCAACTTCTGCATCAGCTAAAGCCGTTTTTTCAACTGTTGACCATAACACTGGCTTAAAACCTTTATATAAACTTCCTTCTTTTAAAAATTTTCCTAATTCTCTAACAATTTGGGCCTCTGCATCAAAGCTCATTGTTGAATAATAATTTTCCCAATCTCCAATAACACCCAATCTTTTAAATTGTGCTTTATGAACCTCTATCCATTTTTCTGCAAAAGCTCTACATTCTTTTCTAAATTCGGTTATCGGAACATCATTTTTATTTTTTTTATTTTTCTTATATTGCTCTTCAATTTTCCACTCAATAGGTAATCCATGACAATCCCATCCTGGAACATATACAGAGTCTTTGCCGCTCATTTGATGAAATTTAACTATGATATCTTTGAGAATTTTATTTAGTGCTGTGCCCATATGAATATTGCCATTTGCATATGGGGGTCCATCGTGAAGGATAAATTTTTCTTTACCTTTATTAGCTACTCTAAGCTGGCGATAAAGATCGATTTTGTCCCAGAGTTTTAAAATTTCTGGTTCTTTATTTTGTAAATTTGCTTTCATGGAGAAAGCTGTTTTTGGTAAGTTTATATTTTCCTTGCTCATTTTTAGCTTTGTTTTGCGACTTTTAAATCGAATTTAATTTGTTTTTTAAGTTGTTCAACATTTTCAAATTTTTTTTCTTTTCTTATAAATTTTATGAATTCAACAGATAAATGCTTATTGTACAGATTTCCAGAAAAATTAAAAATATGTACTTCTAATAAAATTTTTTTTTGCTTAAAAGTTGGTCTATAACCGAGGTTAGCTATTGCTTTCAAATAATATTTTTTATTTCCCTGATAAACTCTAACAGCATAAACGCCTGGCATTGCAATAACATAATCCTTAATATCTATGTTACATGTTGGAAAACCAATTTTTTTTCCTTGTTGTCTTCCTTTTTCAACTATTCCTTCTATAGACCATTTTCTTTTAAGAAGCTTATTCGCTTTATTTAAATCTCCTTTTATCAAAAGGTTTCTAATTAATGTTGATGAAACAACTTTATTTTTTAATGCTAAAGGCTTTGGCTTTACTATTTTAAAATCAAAAATTTTTTCACTTTTAATTAACCTTTTTACGTCACCTTCTCTTTTATTACCAAACCTAAAATTGTTACTAACAAATATATATTTTGCACTTAATTTTTTAAATAAAATATCTTTTATAAAATCATCGGATTTAACTTTTGAAAATTTCTTATCAAATTTTTTAATAACAATAAAATCAACACCTAATTTTTGCAAAGTAGATTTTTTTTGACTAAGATTAGAAATTCTAAAATTTTTTATTGATTTATTAAAATACATTTTCGGCATTGGTTCAAAGGTAATTACGCCAATTTTTAATTTATATTTAATTTTATATTTTTTTGCTAAATTAAATAATTTTTGATGTCCTGAGTGTAGTCCATCAAAATTACCTATCAATAATATCGACCGTCTATCTTTAATTGAAATATTAAAATCTCTATAATGTTTTGTTATCATTGCCATTTTAACTCTCTTTGTATAAAATTTACTATAACTTCATGTTTTTTTGAAATTTTATCTATTCCTTCACTTTGAATTTCTTTTTTATGTATTCCGTTAGATATTAATAGGGAATGATAATTCAAAAGATTTGCTCCTTTTATATCTGTATTCAAATTATCTCCAATACATAATATTTTTCTATTATTATTTTTAGCTGACTGCTTATAAACTTCTGGAAAAGGTTTCCCAAAATAAATAACTTCACCACCCATTTTTTCAAAAACTGTAGCAACAGACCCTGCACACAACTCCCTTTTATCCCCACGATCAACTATCAAGTCAGGGTTAGTACATATCATTTTTTTTGAAACAAATTCTTTTAGTAAATTTTTATAATAACTTAAATCTTCATCACAATTATCAAATAATCCTGTGCATAAAAAATAGGAGCAATCCTTAATATTTTCTGTTTTTTTTTTTTTAAAATCTATAAATAAATCAAAATCTTTAGGAGGACCAATATGATAAAAAATTTCATTTAAGTGATTATTTTTTAAATATCTTAAGGCTGCTTCTCCGGATGTATATACTTTTTCTTGAATATTTTTAGTCATTCCCATTTTTGCTAAAAATATCTTGACAGTATTGTTTGGTCTTGGAGCGTTAGTTAAAAGTACATATTCTTTTTTAGCTTTCTCAATTTCTATTAATGTTTTAATTGCTTTTTCATGAAGCTTAATTCCATTGTGAATAACGCCCCATATGTCTATAAAAAACAGGTCATAATCATTAACAATAGATTTTAACCCTTCGGTATCTAAATTTTTGGTCATTGAATGAGGTATAGCTCAAAAAATCAACAAATTCTCTGGTTTTTTGTATACAATTTTTTTTTCTCCCATCTTGAAATAGTGGGGCTAGTGGCTATATGAATTGCATATTAAAAGGAGAATTTATGAAGTTTAAACCGTTACATGACAGAGTATTAATTGAAGTTTTAGATAGCAGCGAAAAAACTACTGGAGGAATAATAATCCCTGATACTGCTCAAGAAAAACCACAAGAAGGTAAAGTAATTGCTGTAGGTGGAGGGGCAAAAACAGAAGATGGAAAGATAATTCCAATGGATGTTAAGGCTGGTGATAAAGTTTTATTTGGCAAATGGTCAGGAACAGAAATCAAAATTGATGGCAAAGAATACAGCATAATGAAAGAATCAGACATTATGGGTATCTCGGGAAAATAATTTAATTATAATAATAAAGGAGAATATAAAATGGCAAAAATTATAAAATTCGACTCTGAAGCAAGAACGGCAATGATGAGAGGTGTAAATATCCTTGCTGATACTGTTAAGGTTACACTTGGGCCAAAAGGAAGAAATGTTGTTATAGATAAATCCTATGGTGCTCCAAGAATAACTAAAGATGGAGTAACTGTCGCTAAAGAAATAGATTTAGAAGATAAATTTGAAAACATGGGTGCTCAAATGGTTAAAGAAGTTGCTAACAAAACAAATGAAGAGGCTGGCGATGGAACAACCACGGCAACTATTCTGGCACAATCAATCGTTAAAGAAGGCATAAAATATGTAACCGCAGGAATGAATCCTATGGATGTTAAAAGAGGAATAGATTCAGCTGTTGAACATGTTAAAGCAAATCTTATTGCTTCTGCAAAAAAAGTAAAAGATAGTGATGAAATTGCTCAAGTAGGAACAATCTCTGCTAATGGTGATAAAGAAATTGGGAACATGATTGCTAAAGCAATGCAAAAAGTTGGCAATGAAGGTGTTATTACCGTTGAAGAAGCAAAAGGAATTGATACCGAACTTGATGTTGTAGAAGGTATGCAGTTTGATAGAGGTTACTTATCTCCATATTTTATCACAAATGGTGATAAAATGATTACTGAATTAGAAAATCCTTTTATCTTATTGCATGAAAAAAAATTAACAAACCTGCAGCCTATGGTTCCGTTATTGGAAGCAGTAGTTCAAGCTGGGAGACCATTAATGATTATTTCTGAAGATGTTGAAGGTGAAGCTCTTGCAACACTTGTGGTAAATAAACTTAGGGGTGGTTTAAAAGTTGTTGCTGTTAAGGCTCCTGGTTTTGGCGATAGAAGAAAATCAATGCTTGAAGATATTGCAATCTTAACTGGTGGCCAGGTTATTTCTGAAGATCTTGGAATTAAATTAGAAAATGTTAAACTGACCGACCTAGGTTCATCTAAAAGAGTTAAAGTAGACAAAGATAATAGTACGATTATTAGTGGTAGTGGTAAAAAAGCTGATATCGAAGCAAGATGTTCTCAAATTAAACAACAAGTTACAGAAACAACTTCTGATTATGATAGAGAAAAACTTCAAGAAAGATTAGCTAAATTAGCTGGTGGAGTTGCCGTAATCAAAGTTGGTGGTGCAACAGAGGTTGAAGTAAAAGAAAGAAAAGATAGAGTTGAAGATGCTCTTAACTCAACTAGGGCTGCTGTTGAAGAAGGTATAGTGGCTGGTGGCGGATGTGCTCTTTTATATGCTTCACAAGACTTAGATAAAGTAAAAGCAAAAGGTGAAGATCAAAAAGCTGGTGTTGCATTAGTTGCAAAAGCTTTGGAAGCTCCTATTAGACAAATTACTTTAAATGCTGGAGTTGATGGTTCAGTGATAGTTGGAAAGCTATTAGAACAAAATAAAAAAACTCAAGGTTACGATGCTCAAAATGAAGAGTACTGTGATATGTTCGCAAAAGGCATCATAGATCCTGTTAAAGTTGTAAGAACAGCTCTACAAGATGCAGCTTCAATTTCTGGATTACTTGTAACAACAGAAGCAATGATCGCTGACAAGCCAGAAGAAAAAGATAGTGCTGCTGGTGGAATGCCTCCTGGAGGAATGGGCGGTATGGGCGGTATGGGAGGAATGGGTGGAATGGGAATGTAATTCCCTCTCTCAAGACCTAAAAATTCTAAAACCCCCGCTGTTAAACACTTCGGGGGTTTTTTTATTTAAATAAAAAATAAGAAATTGTAATTACTATCAAAACAATAATTACCCAAATTGAAAGGTTGGGAAGAAATTGTTTTAGTTTAGAATTTGATTGTAAAAAACTAGGCAGCACTAATATCAACACACCAATTAAGTAGATTATAGGTATTATTTTATCAAAATTCATTCTGGTTTTTTTTTATTGGACAGATAATTAGATTTAACCTATCTTTAATTTATGGACATTTCTACGTCAATAAAAGTATGTTTTAAAAAATATGCTGAGTTTTCAGGAAGAGCATCAAGATCTGAATTTTGGTGGTTTGCTCTTTTTTGCTTTATTGGAGGTATAGTAACTGCAGTAGTTGATACTATGATTTTAGGTTATTCCTCAGAAAGTTATGGTCCAACTAATATTATTTTTACAGTTATAACCTTTTTACCTGGTCTTGCCGTTGGAGCGAGAAGACTACACGACATAAATAAATCTGGATGGTGGCAATTAATAATCTTAACTATTATTGGTATTATTCTTTTAATTATATGGTTTACAACAGTTGGAAAAAGCAAAAAAAATCCTCACGGAAATCCAATTAAATTAAAAAAATAATATTTATTTTTTACATTAATGTGTTAATGTAATTTTTATGTCAAAACGTTATAGTGGCAAATCATTTAAAGACTCAAGCATAATGAAAAAAGCTAAATTATCATTAAAGGAAAAGAGAAAAATTAAAAAAGAAAAATTAAAAAAAAATTAGTCTGGATTATTTATAATTGAATTTCTATTTTTAAATGCTGAAAATAAAGTTCCGTCATCTAAACTTTCAATTTCTCCTCCAACTGGCAACCCCTGAGCTAATTTTGAAACTTTAACATTTGCTCCTTTAAGACTGTCTTGAATATAATAGGCTGTAGTTTGACCTTCAACAGTAGCACTAGTTGCTATAATTACTTCTTCAATTTCATCTTTCTTAGCTCTCTCTACTAATGAGTTTATTAAAAGATCTTCTTTTTTTTTCCCAGATGATGAAATAGTGCCTCCTAAAATATGAAAATAACCTTTATAAATACTTGAACTTTCAATGCTCCATTGATCTGCAATATTTTCAACTACACAAATTTTATTAAATTTATTTTTATTATTTTCGCAATTATTACATCCTATTGAATTAGACTTTAATGCGCCACAGCTATGGCATCTTGACACATATTTATAAACTTGTGCTAAAGCATTAGTCATTGGTTTCATCAATTCATCTCTACTATTAATTAATTTTAAAACTATTCTTTTTGCTGATTTGGGACCAAGTCCAGGTAGTTTAGCAATTAGTCTAACCAATTCTTCAATTTCAGTAATATTTTGCATTATATCAAATTGGCCATTTAAAGCCGGGAATAGAAAGTCCACCTGCTGCTTTAGAAATTTCTTCTGATGTTTTCGATTTTAGTTGAACTTTTGCATGGTTGTGAGCAGCTATAATTAAATCTTCTATAATAGCTTTATCTTCTTGCATTGTTTCTTCAGATATTTTTAATTTTATTATTTCACCATCTCCATTAAGAGTAACTTGTATAGAATTTGTTCCAGAAGTACCAACTGCTGTAATATTTTTAATTTTTTCTTGGCTTTCTTTCATTTTTATTTCTAATTCTTTTGCTTGATCTAAAATTTTTTTAAAATCTGTCATTATTCTTTTTTAATTTTAATATCAATCAGTTCTGCATCAGGAAAGCTTTTCATAACCTGATTGTAAACTTTACTTTTTTTTGCCTCTTCTAATTGATTTTTCTTTAAATTTATTCTTTTTTCCTTAATTGAAAGCTGTCCCTTTTCTTTTGAAAGCGCAATTATCCATCTATTTCCGGTCCATTCATATAGTTTTGATGATAAAATTTTAATAAATTCTTTATCTAAAACATCATTAAATGAAATTTCAATTCTTTGTTTTTCAAAACTTACTAGATTAACATTTTTTTCTAGTTCATATTTTAATTTTATTTCTTTTTTTTCATCACAAATTTTTAACAAATCTTCAAAACTATCTATTATAGCTACTTGAATTTGTTGATCATTTTTTTTTGTATTTTGTTCTGGATGCGTTTCTTGAATGATATTTTTAATTTGTCCTATAGTTTTATTCTTTAAATCAAACAAATCATCATTTTCATTTGACAAATCTTGCTTAGCAACTTCATTATTCTCATGATTTTTAAATTGTTTAAAATTACTATTTTTTTCTATTGTCTCTGGAACTTTAGATATTTCCTTTAAATAAATTAATCTGATCAAAAACATTTCAATTGACAAATTTTGATTAGAAACAATATTTAATTCTTCTAATGTTTTAATTGTGAATTGCCAAAATAATATTACTGTTTCACTTTTTATGTTGCTTGCAATTTCCTTGATTGCTGTAAATTCTTCGTCATTTAAAGAAAAGTTGGTCCCATCAATTTTTAGATGATCTATATTTTTAAAATAATATAATACTTCTAAAAAATCATTTATAAAAACCTTTGGCTCAACTCCTTGGTCATAAATTGACCTATATATTTTTAGAACTTCTTTTTCGTTTCCTTGAAATATTATTTTAAATAAAGTAATTAATTTTGATTTATCAAAATAACCAAATATTTTTTGAGCTGCTGTTAAATTAAATTCTGTAGTTTTATTTGCACTTAATAATGCTCTATCCAATAGTGACAGTGCATCTCTAACAGACCCTTCTGAAATTTTAACCATAAGCTTCAAAGCTTCATCTGTTGCATTTCCATTTTCTTTTTCTTTAATTTTCTTTATAAATTCAAACAGCTCATTTGCTTTTATTCTTGATAAATCGAATCTTTGACACCTTGAAACAACAGTTATTGGTATTTTTTTTATTTCTGTTGTGGCAAAAATAAACTTTAAATATTCCGGTGGCTCTTCTAAGGTCTTAAGCAATGCATTAAACGCTTGCTTACTAAGCATATGTACTTCGTCAATAATAAATATTTTGTATTTTGCTGTTGTAGGTCCATATCTTGAAAACTCTATTAAATCTCTAACATCATCAACCCCTGTTTTACTGGCCGCATCCATTTCAAGAACATCTATATGGTTGGATTGCGAGATAGAGCCACAGTTCTCACATAACTCATTTTTGCACAAATTATCTATACCATTCTCACAGTTTAATGCTTTTGCAACTATTCTTGCTGTCGTTGTTTTTCCAACTCCTCGGATGCCAGTAAATAAATATGCATTAGGTACTTTATTTTGTTTAATTGAATTATAAATTGTTTCTGCAATTACATCTTGACCAATAAGATCAGAAAATACCTGTGGTCTATATTTTAAGGCTAAAACTTTTGTATTTTTATTCATGATATATAGGAGACTAGAACCTGAATAACTGTCTCTACGATTGCTTCTGTTAAGATCTGGTCGGGTTCAAGCAGCATTCACCTCTAGCCTCCAAAACTATTATAGCAGTAATGATTTCTAATCTACAATAAAAGAGTTTAAAAAAAATTATTTATAACGAAACTTATGTGCAGGAAAAACACCTAGAACGTGAAAATCTTCGCAGTGAAGGTCCAATTCTTCTAATGATTTTTTAACTCTAGGATCTTCAATATGTCCATCCAGGTCACAAAGAAAAAAATAAGATGTAAAAGAATTTTTCTCAGGGTAGCTCTGAAGTTTTGTCAAATTTACTCCATTAATAGCAAACCCCCCTAAAGATTGGTATAATGCAGCTGGTTTACTTTTTAATTTGAATAAAAAAGAAGTTATATATTTGTCTTTTTTAAATTCTGGTTGAAATATAAGTTTTCCCATTATTAAGAAACGAGTTGCATTCCCTTTTTCATTTTCAATATTAGGAGCAAGTATGTCCAATTTGTAAATTTTTGCACTAAGCTTTGATGCGATCGCTGCTTCGCTTTTGACTTTATTTTTTGAAATTAACTCTGCAGATCCAGCTGTATCTGCTCTAACATTTTCTATAATTTTATTTTTTTTTATAAAAGACGAACATTGACTTAAAGCTTGTTGGTGTGAAAAAACATTTTTAACTTCTTCTATTTTAGTACCAGGATTACCTAATAAATTATGCTCGATTTGATGAAAATGTTCAGCATATATATTTAATCGATGTTTGAAAATTAAATATTCAATGCCAATATTTCCAGTAATTCTATTTGACTCAGGTATTATAATTCTAGCCTTATCATCTTGCTCGGCTTTAACAAAACACTCGTCAAAAGTTTTGCACGGTATAATTTCTGCTTTTGGGTTGATTTCAAGTGCAGCTAAATGCGAATAAGCTCCCGGAGATCCTTGATAAAGTATTTTCATTTTAAGATTTATATTCCATTATTTTTTTTATAGCTAGATAATCTTCTTTTGTATCAACGCCGATAGGTGAAAACTTTGCTAATGCTACATTAATTTCTATTTTATTATCCAGGGCTCTTAATTGCTCCAATCTATTATTTATCTCATTTTTTGTTTGTTTTAAATTTACAATTTTTTCTAAAATTTTAACTTTGTAAGCATATAATCCAATATGATGATAGGTATTCTGAGAATTTTTTAATTTATTTCTTCTTCTAAAGTCTAAAGCTATAGGAAAATTATTATGCTTTAATTTTTCTTTAGTAATTACTTTTACAACATTTTCATTTAAATGCTCTTTACTATCTTGAATTTCAGAAGCAATTGTTCCAAAGTCTGAACCTGTATTAATCATAAAATTATTTAAATTTATGATTTCTTCTTTTTCTATGCCCGGTTCATCTCCTTGAAGATTTATTATATAATCAACATCAAATTGTTTTAATTTTTGAAAACATTCAAATATTCGATCTGTGCCGGTTTTATGATGATTGGAGGTAAGTATAGCTTTTCCACCATTTTTTTTTACTTCATTTATTATTTCCTGATCCTCAGTCGCAACAAACACATCGCCAATGCCTGTTTGTTGTGCTTTTCTAACGACATGAGAAATGATGGTTAAATTGTTAATTTTTAAAAGCGGTTTTCCAGGCAAACGCCTAGCAGACATTCTTGAAGGAATTAAAATTAATGTTTTAGGCATTATATATTATCAAATTCATGCGTCTAACAGACGCAAAAAAATAACTTAAATATTAAGTAATTTTTAACTTAACATGTTATACGTCCAAAATAATAATATTTAAAATGGATTCATTAGAAGTAAATAAAATTATAGCTGCAATTTTGATGGTTTTTTTAATCGTCATTGGTATAGGGAAAATTTCTGACTTTATCTTTGAAGTTAAAAATCCTAACATTCAAGGCTACAAAGTAGAAATTATAGAAAAATCAACAACTAACCAGGTAAGCACAGAAAATCAAGTAGATATCACTGCTCTACTTGCTTTAGGAGATGTTAATCATGGCGCTAGGGTTTTTCGTAAATGTGCAGCTTGTCATAGTATTAATCAAGGTGGTAAAAATAAAATTGGTCCAAAGCTATGGGGAGTAATGTTTAGACCGGTAGGCTCAATTACAGATTATAAATATTCAAAAGCTTTAACTTCTTATGGCAAAGAATGGACATGGGATGAAATGAATGGTTTTTTGATTAAACCCGCTAAATGGATAAAAGGAAATAAAATGGGATTTGCTGGACTAAAATCTGAAAAAGATCGAGCTTCAGTAATGCTATACTTAAATCAAAACAATGATAATCCTAAGCCATTACCTTAATTTATCAAAACAATATAGCAAAATACTTTTTTGTACGTAAACCCTATTAAGCGCTTGTTGCCAAACTTTAGATTGTTTGCTTAAAAAAACATCATTTGTAACTTCAGTGCCCCTTGGTAAACAATGAAGAAAAATTGCATCTTTTTTTAAATAGCTCATCATTTTTAAATCTATTTTAAAATTTTTAAAATCTTTGATCTTTTTGGTCTTATTAACTTTATCATTCATAGACACAACTTTATCTGTAAATATTACATCGGTATTTTTTGCTGCTTTTTTAGCATCATTAAATATATTAATTTTCCTTCTACTTTTTTTTACCCAATCTAAGACAAATTTATTTGGTTCATATTTTTTTGGACATCCAATATTTAAATTAAATGAAAATTTAACTGATGCTGCAATTAAACTATTAATAACATTATTATTACCATCACCGATCCAACATATGTTTAATTTTGAAATAGGCTTCTTTTTAATCTCTTCAACTGTAAATATATCTGACAAAACTTGTGTCGGATGTGAAGATGGACTTAAACCATTGATAATTGGAATGCTCATATGTTTTATAAATTCCTTTAACTTTTCGTCACTATCAGTTCTAAGCATAAAAGCGTTTCCATAAGTTGATAAAATTTTTGCTGTGTCGGCTAAAGACTCTCCGCCTTTTGTTAAGTGTAATTCGTCTGGTCTAAGAGTTAACACTCCCCCACCCAGTTGCTTGATTGCAAGATAAAAACTTAATCTTGTTCTTAAACTAGATTTTTCAAACATTTGAATAAGTAATTTTCCTTTTAATGGTTTGTCTTTATCTGAGTCTAAAGTGTTAAGATTTTTTCTTTTTTTTTTTCTTTTTTTTGCATCTAAGATTATTTTTCTAAGGTCTGAAGCTGAAATATCTTTAAGATTTATAAAATGCTTCATTAAATTTTATATCCCTTACAAACCTTTTTTATAATTTTAATTACTAAATCAATTTCTTGTTTTTTCACTGTTAATGGTGGCAGTATTCTTATTACATTTTCGGCTGCTCTAATTGTTAAAAGTTTATTATCCATTAATTTTTCAATAAATTTTGTTTGATCTTTAAAAAGTTGTAAGCCTATTAATAATCCAACCCCTCTTACCTCTTTAATAATTTTAGGATATTTATTTTTTATTTTGTTAAGTTCAGAATGAAAATATTTAGAAATTTTTTGAACATTTTTTAAAAATCCTTTCTTAAATATTTGATCCATTACTGCATTTCCAACAGACATAGCTAATGGATTCCCTCCAAACGTAGATCCATGGGTTCCTGCAATCATTCCCGATGCCACTTTTTTTGTCATTAAAACTGCTCCTATTGGGAAACCACCCCCAATTCCTTTTGCAATTGGGACAATGTCTGGCTTTATCTTTGCATATTCAAATGCAAAAAACTTCCCTGATCTTCCAATTCCACATTGAACTTCATCCAAAATCAACAAAATCTTCTTTTGGTTACAAATTTTTCTTAAATCTCTTAAGCACCAACCGGGAATAACCTTTATTCCTCCTTCTCCTAAAATGGTCTCAACCATAATTGCTGCTGTTCTACTTGTTATAGATTTCTTTAAAGATTTATGATTACCAAACTCGAAATGATCAAATCCATCAATTTTTGGCCCAAATCCTTCTGTCATTTTTTTTGATCCACTGGCATAAATTGCAGCTAATGTTCTTCCGTGAAACGAATTTTTCACACAAAGAATTCTATTTTTTTTAGGTTGGCCGATCGAATAAAAATATCTTCTAGCAACTTTTATTGCTGCTTCTGTTGCTTCTGTCCCACTGTTTTGAAAAATAACAGCATCAGCAAACGTTCTTTTAGTTAACCTTTTAGCTAACTTTTCGCCCTCAGGTATTTGAAAAGAATTAGACACATGCCAAACTTTTTTGACTTGTTTGTTGATTGCTTTTATTAAATAAGGATTAGCGTGTCCAAGAGAATTAACTGCAATTCCTTGAACCATATCACAGTATTTTTTTCCGTTTGTTGAGTAAAGATAAATTCCTTTACCCTTTTTAAAGGCAATTTTTCTTCTATTATAATTTTTTGCTAAAGCACTCATTTTTAAGATTTTATTTTATAACCCTTTTTAAAAAGATAAAAAGCTACATACCCTATTAATAAAGATAATATTAATAAATAAATTAATCCAAAACTTATTGATCCATCTGAAACTCCTAAAAACCCATATCTAAATCCATCAATCATATAAAAAAAAGGATTGACATGGCTTATTGATTGAAAAAAAGATGGCAATCTATCAATTGAATAAAAAACACCAGAAAGAAAGCTTAAAGGAGTCACTATAAAATTAGTAACTGTTGCAGTATGATCAAATTTTTCAGCCCATAGTCCTGTAATAAAACCAAGAGCACCAAGAATAAAAGAAGTCAATAAACCAAAAGTTAAAATATAAAAAATATTGTAAATTTGCATGTCGATTATTATTGAGAATACAAAAATTGAAATAGTTCCTATGATCAGACTTCTTGCAACTGCAGCAAATATTATGGCTAAAGACACTTCCAGAGCTGATAATGGAGCATATAAAGTATCAATAATATTTCCCTGGATTTTACTAATCATTAAGGATGAAACTGAGTGACTAAATGCTTGAGAAACAATGCTCATTGCAATCAACCCTGGCGCTAAAAAATTAATAAAAGAATGTCCCAAAACTTCTCCTCTTTCGTCTCCTAATGCTAATGTAAGCACTGATAAAAATAATAAACTTGAAACTAAAGGTGATAAGAGTGTTTGGGCCCAAACTACAAAAAACCTTTTGCATTCTTTAAACCACAAACTTTTAAAACCTTCCCAGTTTATAAGCCCGAAGTGACGAACGCCTATTTGATATTTTTTTTGCAATTCAACCATAAGTAACCATACATAACGTTTTTTTTTACATTTGTTAAAAAAACAATAATTTTACTTGTTTTTTTAATAAACTTATGTGTAACTCTATATAGTTATTAATTTAATTTAACATACTAAATATAGTAAAAATGAGCTGGACTGAGGAAAAAATCGATAAACTCAAAGAATTATGGGGCAAAGGCAGTACCGCAAGCCAAATTTCTGAAATAATTGGTGATGTTAGTAGAAACGCAGTTATTGGCAAAGCTTTTAGATTAAATCTATCGGCAAAAATTAAATCTAGAAATTCATCTTACAATCAAAATAATAATAATTTTAATTCAAATACAGCTGTAATTAAAAAAAAATCTAAAAAAAACAAATTCAAATCTTTAATTATTGAAAAAGATTTTGAACCAGAAAATCCCAAGCAACTAGAACAATTAGATGAGAATTCATGTAAATGGCCAATCGGTCACCCAGATGAAAGTTCATTTTATTTTTGCGGAAGATCTTCATTAAAAGATTTTTCATACTGTAAACTACATTTGCTTTATGCGTTTCAACCAAAAGTTAAAAAAGAGTATGTTATTGATAAAGACAATGAAGTCCCTCAGTTTATAGAAAAAAAAATAAAAATTAAGTCTGCATAAACGTGCGCATATTATCAAAAAAAAATTAGTTTACATTTAATCTTATAATCAATTTTTCAATTAATTTATTTATAAAGAAATTTTTTTATTATTTTTTTGCTTTAATGCTCGCTCCTACGAGCTAGTTACGAAAAATATTAAAAATAAAAAAATAAATTATATAGATAAACATTCGTTATATTCTTTAAAAATCATTTATTTTCTAATTATATTTTTTTTTAAAGAAAATTGACCTGACTCTTTCCACATATATGCATATTTTTCAACTTCTAAATCAAAGCTATGAACGCTTGGTATATTTAAATCAAAATTAGTTTTATATTTTCCTGAAGGAATATTTTCATATTTCAGTAAATTTAATTGATCCATAGTTAATAATGGTCTAGGAAACAATTGAAAAAAATATGCTGATAGTTTAGCAATTAATAATGGAATGGGAATTAGTAGTCTTTTTTTTTCGATAAGTTTTAGCAATCTTTTTAAGATATTTTTTAATGTAATCGTTTCAGGTCCAACACATTCAATTGTTGTAGATACAATTTCTTTTGAAATAACTTGATAAATTATTTCAGTTAAATCAGAACAATGAATTGGCATAAACTTTGTTTTACCTCCATAATAAAGTGGAAAAATTGGCAATATATTTAACAGGGTCATAAAATTTGTAGTAAAGTTATCATCCACAGAATAAACTACTGACGGCCTTAAAATAGTTGCATTAGGAAAATTATTTTTAATGTTGTGTTCCCCTTTTAATTTACTTTTTGCATAATTTGATTCTACGGCATCATCTATGCCTAATGATGACAAATGTATTAATTGTTTAATATTATATTCTCTACAAAGTTTAGAAATTAAATAAGGAAAAGTAGAATGAATATTTTCAAAAGTATTAATTTTATCTTTTTCAAATAATATGCCAATTAAATTAATGCAGATATCTGTTTTGCCAATTAATTCTCTAATTTTTTTTTCATCAAAAATATTTGATTCTACAATATCAATATACCCGGCATTAGCTTGCGTTTTTAAAACATAGCCTTTTTGATGAAGATTTCTAGTTACAGCGGTTACTATGTAATTATTTTTAGTTAACTTTCTAATTAAATACTTGCCAATTTGGCCACTGGCGCCAAAAATTAGACAATTTTTTTGTTTCATATATATATAATTAAGAATGGATATTGATATTAAACTTCACAAGAATGATCTACCAGAAGATTTAGATTTAGGCAACATGGTAGCCGTAGATGGTGAATTCATGGGGTTAAATGTTAAAAGAGACCCTTTGTGCCTTATTCAAATCTCAAGTGGTAAATCAGATGCACATATAATTCAGCTAGATAGAAAAACTTACGAAGCGCCAAACTTAATTAAATTGCTTACCAATAAGTCAATAACTAAAATATTTCATTTTGGAAGAGCTGATATGGCTCATATTAAATATTATTTAAAAGCTAATGTCGAAAATGTGCTTGATACTAAAATTGCATCAAAATTAGCAAGGTCTTACTCTGATAGCCATTCTTTAAAAGTATTAATCAAAGAATTTATTGGCATAGATATAAGCAAACAATTTCAAAGTTCTGACTTTGGTGGTGAACTGACGCCTGCGCAGCTTAAATATTGTGCAAATGATGTAATTTACTTACACAAAATACATCAGGAACTTAACAAAATTCTTATTAGAGAAAATAGAATAGATTTATATAAAGACTGCCTAAAATTTCTTAAAACTAGAATTAACCTTGATTTAGCCTTATTTAAAGAAGATATTTTTTCTCATTAAAATGAAAAAAAATGATTATAAAAAAATTGCAAAAAATGTAATTGAACTTGAAATACAAGCTTTAAAAAAATTAAAAAATTCAATTAATAATTCATTTAACCAAGCTGTTGAAGTTATAGTTAAGTGTCCGTCTAAAATTATTCTTTGTGGAGTAGGGAAAAGTTTTAGGATAGCATCAAAAATAAGTAGCACTATGACGTCAGTCGGCACTCCTTCATTTTCTCTATCAGCTGGTGATTGCTCGCATGGAGATCTAGGAAGTATATCAAAAAAAGATGTTCTAATTTTAATAAGCTACTCAGGAGAAACCCAAGAACTCAAAAATATTATCCAATATGCTAATAGAAACAGAATTACATTAATTGGCATAGTTTCTAAAAAAAATTCAACCCTTTATAAGGCATCCGATATCAAATTGTATGTACCTGAAGTTAAAGAAGCTGGACATGGAATAGTACCAACTTCAAGTACAATTGCTCAGCTAAGTTTGGGTGACGCTCTTGCAATATCTGCAATGGAACAAAAAAAATTTGGTAAATTAGATTTCAAAAAATTTCACCCATCTGGAAGTTTAGGCACTAAACTAAAAACTGTAGAAGATTTGATGCTAACAGGAAACAATATACCTTTTGTTAGTGAAAATTTAAAAATGAAAAATGCACTTAATGTTATAACTAAAAAAAAGCTTGGAATTTTAGTTGTGAGAAATAAAAAAAAGAAAACTACTGGAATTATTACAGATGGACAGATTAGACGATTCAGCCAAAAAAATAACAATTTAAAAAATTTAACTGTAAAAAAAGTAATGACACCTAACCCAATTACAATAGAAAAAGATACCTTAGCTGCAAAAGCTTTGTCATTGATGAATAATAAAAAAATTACATGTCTGTGTGTAAGGAGTAAAAAAAATAAAAATAATACAATTGGAATTTTGCATATCCACAATATTCTTTCAGCAAATGTTCATTAAACAAATGAACAAAAAAATATTAATACAATTATCACTTCTAGTTTTGGCAATAATTTTATCTACTTTAATGTACAAAACTTTTTTTTCTGAAAAAAAAATTGAAAAAGGGAAAAAATTAAATATTAATAAAGATAAATTAATTCAAAATGATTCTTCTAGCATCATAAAAAATTTAGAATATGTTTCTTATAACAGTATTGGAAATAAATATAAAATTTATGCAAAAACAAGTGAGATAAAAAACGAAGATCCTGACATTATAAATATGCAAGATATTACATCAACGATTGTTATATCTCCTTCAGAAATTATTATAATTAAATCAAAATATGCAAAATATAATTCTCTAAATTATGATACACATTTTTATGATAATGTTAAAGTCAATTACTTTGATCATAAAATAATTTGTGAAAACTTAAATTTATTTTTTGAAAAAAATCTTGCAATATTTTCAGATAAAGTAATATATACAAGTTTACAAGCAAAACTTGAAGCTGACAGATTAGAAATTGACTTACTTACAAAAAACTCTAAAATTTTTATGGATGATTTTTCAAAAAAAATAAAAGCACTAATAATAAACTAAAATGGCAATTATAAAAAAGTTTAGAATAAAATCCTTTAAAAAAGAAAAGCCTCTAGTTAAACTAAATAAAGTTTCAATATCTTTTGGAAAAAGACAAATTCTAGACAATGTTTCTTTTAGTATTAATAAAGGAGAAATTCTGGGAATGCTTGGCCCAAATGGAGTTGGAAAATCTACTATTTTTAATTTAATTACTGGATTAATTAAACCTGACTATGGCTCAATATTATTTAATAATATCAATGCAACAAATTATCCTATTTATTTAAGAACAACAAAATTCAAAATTGGCTATGTTCCACAACATGGTGGATTTTTTCATGAATTAACATTATTCGAAAATCTTAAAGCTATAGCTGAAATATTAATCCATGATAAAAAAGAAAGATTTTCAAAAATAGATTCTTTAATTGCTAAATTTGAACTAGATTCCCTTAGAGATATCAAAGCAAGATTTTTATCTGGAGGCCAAAAAAAAAAATTAGTTATTGCACTGGCGCTACTAGGGGATCCAAAAGTGCTTCTTTTAGATGAGTGTTTTGCAGCTTTGGATGTTTTAACAATTAAAATGCTACAACAAATTATTGTAAACTTACAAACAGAAAATAATATTGGAATTTGTATATGTGATCACCAGGCAAGAGATTTACTAACTTGCGTTGATGTTGCAATTGTACTTTCAAATTGTAAAATAGTTGCTCATGGCACTCCATCAGAATTAGTAAATAATACAAATGCAAAATTAGCTTATTTTGGGGATTCTTTTAAAATTAATTAATAAACCAAAATGGTAAAATCAATAGTTATTAAAAAAAAAATTTCACCTTTTAATAATGTTATTAAAATAAGTGGGGATAAAAGTTTGTCTATTAGGTGGGTCTTACTTGCATCGCAAGCCACAGGAAAATCAAGAGCATACAACCTATTAATGTCAGATGATGTTTTAAGTGCGCTGGGTTGCTTAAAAAAATTAGGAGTAAACGTTAAGAAAAAAAACAACTACTGCGAAATTAATGGCTTAGGTTTAAATAGTTTTAAATATAAAAAAAATATTATTTTAAATGCAAAAAACTCAGGTACTCTAGGAAGACTAATTTTAGGCCTTTTGATTACATCACCTTTTAAAATTAAACTAATGGGTGATAAGAGTTTATCTAAAAGGGATTTTTCAAGAGTTATTACTCCGCTAAAAAAATTTGGAGCTGAGTTTTTTCCGGTTAATAAAGATACTTTGCCACTTTACATAAAGGGTTCAAATTTTTTAAAACCAATATTTTATAATGAAAATAGAGGTTCGGCACAATGTAAAAGCTGCGTAATGTTGGCGGCGCTAAATACAAAAGGGAAAACTGTTATTAAAGCAAAAAAATCACGAGATCATACGGAAATTCTCTTTAAAAATTTAAAAATTCCAATCAAGTTAAAAAAAAAAAAAAATTATGATTTAATTGAAATAATGGGGAAAAGAAATATCAAGTCTTTTAACTACAATATACCTTCTGATATAAGTTCAAGTGCTTTTTTTATAGTATTAACGCTATTATCCAGCACTTCAAAACTTACTATTAAAAATGTAAATATCAATCCTTCTCGAGTTGGCGTCATAACTATATTAAACAAAATGGGAGCAAAAATAAAATTAAAAAATAAAAAAACATACAAGGGAGAAAAAATAGCAGACATTTGTGTTAAAAGTATAAAATCATTAAAATCAATTAATTGCCCAATAAAATTTAATAACCAAGCGATAGATGAATTTTTAATAATTTTTTTAGTAGCTGCAAAATCTAATGGTGTATCATACTTTAAAAATCTGTCAGAATTAAATCAAAAAGAAAGCCCAAGACTTAAATTAGGCTCAAAAATTTTAAATATGATTGGTATAAAAACAAAACTTACAAGTCATTCAATAAAAATTTATGGCAATCCTAATTTAAAACTAGAAAAAAAATATGAAATTAAAAATTATCTAAAAGATCATAGAATTTTTATGATGAGCACTGTGGCTGCCTTAACTCTAGGTGGAAATTGGAAGATACATGATCCTGATTCAATTCAAAGTTCTTTTCCAACATTTTTAAAAATAATTGAGGAACTTGGAGGTAAACTTAAATAATGAAGTTTATAAAAAATATAAAAGTTGCAATAGACTCTCCTGCTGCCGCTGGAGCAGGCACGCAAGCTAAATTAATATCAAGACATTACAATTTATTTTATTTAGATACTGGTAAAATATATAGAATGATAGGAAATTTAAGAATTAAAAATAAAAAAAAATTTAACTACTCTTTTATAAAAAAAAAGATGAAAAGCTTAAAAATAAAAGATATCCAAGGTAAAAATTTAATATCAAATGAAGTTGGCGTTTCGGCGGCAATTATAGCCAAAGATAAACAAATAAGAAAGATAGTTCATGCTTTTCAAATTAAATGCGCTTATCACCCCCCAAAAAAATATAATGGTTCATGCCTAGATGGCAGAGATATAACTTATAAGATTATGCCTGATGCTGATTTTAAATTTTTTATTACGGCAAACATAAATACTAGAGCATTAAGAAGATATAAGGAGTTAAAACACCTTAAAAAAAAAATAACCTTTAAAGAAGTGTTAAAAAGCGTTATAAATCGTGATAAAAGCGACTATAAGAGAAGAATATCCCCCCTAAAGAAAACAAAAGATTCAATCTTGATTAATACTACAAATTTAACTAAAAGAGCATGTTTTTTAAAAATAAAAAAAATTATGGATAAAAAAATTAACGCGTAATGGAAATTTATAAAGACCTATCAAGCTCTGCCTCAAAAGAATTCGAACAATTACTAAATAGTCAGCTTTCAAAAACAAAAATAGAAGAAGGCAAAATCATCGAAGGTAAAATTAACAAAATTACAGATAAATTTGTATTTCTATTTATAGAGGGGCTAAAAAGTGAACCTGTATTAGATATCAATGAGCTAAAAAGCATGGGTCTAATGGATAAAATTAAAATTGGTGAAAAAATTTCAGTACTACTGGAAAGAATAGAGGATAAAAATGGTGAAATCTTAGTTTCTGCCGACAAAGCACAAAAAATTAAAGGTTGGAACAAATTAGTTGATGCTTATGAAAAAAATGAAACAATTACAGGCAAAATAACATCAAAGTGTAAAGGTGGCGTAATAGTTGAGCATATAGATACTGGCTCTTTAATGTTTTGCCCCGGCTCACAAATATCAGACAAGCCTATGAAGGATATTTCTCACTTAATGCATGAACCACAGAAGTTTGCTTTAATTAAAATTGATAAAATTAGAGGAAACGCATGTGTCTCTCGTAAACAAATAATATCTTCTCATAAAAAAGAAGATAAAGCCAAGATCATAGAAAAATTTAAAGTTGGAGATAAAATTAAGGGAGCTATAGTAAAAGGGTATAGTTCATTTGGATGTTTTTTTGATGTTAATTCAGAGTTAGATGTATTAGTTCATTTGCAAGAAATTAGCTATTCAAGAGTTAATCATCCAGATGAAATTTTTACAATTGGTGAAAAGCATGACTTGCTAGTAATCACTGTCGATAAAGAAAAGCTTCAAGTTGGATGTTCGATCAAGCAATTATCTCCTGACCCGTTTGATCATATTTCAAACTATGAATTAAATAAAGAATATGATGTTAAAGTTGTCAAATTAATGGATTGGGGAGCTTTCTGCGAATTAGAACCTGGCCTTACTAGTCTTTTACACTCTAGCGAGTTAAGTTGGACAAAGAAAAATCTCTCTCCAAAAAAAATACTTAAAATTGGAGACACAATTAAATGCGTAATAACAGAAATAGATAAAGAAAAAAGACGAGTTGCCATTTCACATAAATTAACTAAAGAAAATCCTTATTCAATACTAGAAAATCAACATCCTGTTGGAAGTGAAATAGAAGGAACAATTATCAGCATAAATGAATATGCAATTTATTTAAAAATTGATAATTTAGATATAGATGTATTCTTACATTGTAATGATTTAACTTATTCTAATAATAGTGAAGAAGAACTTAAAAAATATAATAAAGGAGATAAGCTTAAAGTTAAAGTTTTAGAAATTAAATCAGAAGAACAAAAAGTAAGAGTCGGTCTAAAACAAACTCTGCCTGATCCTTTTGATTGGTTAAAAGGAAAAAAAGCAAACGATATAATCACTGTAAAAGTAATTTCATCAGATAACAAAGGTTTAACAGTAAATCCAGAAGGTTGTGGAATGAACATTGTTATTAAAAAATCACAAATAGCTATTAATGCAGCAGATGCAAGACCGGCACGTTTTGTAGGCGGTGAGAGAATTGATGCGGCAATTTCTGAATTAGACATGGAAAAAAGGAAAGTTTCATTAAGTATTAAATTACTTGAAGAACTTCAAAATAAAGAAGCGGTATCAAAATTTAGTTCACCTTTGTCAGGAAAAAATTTACCATTTTCGTCACTATCTGATAAACTTGGGAAAAAAGAAAAAAAAACTGAAAAAAAATAAGTTAAATTGGCTATTGTAAAATCTAAGCTCTTAAAACAACTTTCTGATAATTATCCAAACCTATTAAAAAAAAATCTTGAAAAAATTTTAGATATTTTTTTATTAGAAATTAAAAATGCATTAAAAAGAGGAGAAAGAGTCGAGCTTAGAGGTTTTGGGATGTGGTCTACCCACATCCAAAAAGCACGGACATCAAGAAACCCCAAAACAGGCGAAAAGGTTGATACACCGCAAAAAAAAACAATTCACTTTAAAATGGCAAAAGAAATGTTTAATAAATTAAACAATAATGAATAAAAATATATTTGTAGCCTGTGACACAGCGAACATTAATAAAGTAAGAAAAATTATTAATCATACTCAAACAAAAAAATTAAAAATCGGTTATAAATTTGGACTAGAGTTTTTTTATTCAAAAAATGGTAGATCTTTTTTATCAAAAATAAACAAAAAACAGAAAATATTTTTAGACTTAAAGCTTAATGATATACCTGACACCTGTACAGCAGCTATCAATTCTTTAAAAGATTTAAGAAATATAAAATATCTTACCGTGCATATTAACGGTGGCGAAGAAATGATAAAGGCTATTAAAAAATATACAAAAAAATTAAACAAAAACATAAAAATTTTAGGTGTTACTATTTTAACAAGTTTATCAAATAAATCTTTAAAAAAAATCGGACATACAAAGTCAATAAAAAAATTAGTAATACACCAGGCTAAGTTAGCAAAACTGTCAGGCTTAGATGGGATTGTTTGTTCTGCACAAGAAGCTAAGCTAGTTAAAAAGATTTGTAAAAATATGGAAATAGTAACTCCTGGCATAAGACTACTTGGTGATAAACCTAATGATCAAAAAAGAATTACTACACCTCAAAATGCATTTAAAAATGGTGCAACTACAATAGTGATTGGCAGGAGTATAACTAATGGATCAATAAAAAATAATTTACAAAAATTAATTAAATCTCTACATTAATTTATGAAATCCAAGATATGCGGTATAAAAGATAAGGTCACATTAAAATACATTACTTCCCATTCTGGCCCTCCAGAATTTATTGGTTTTATTGCCAATTATCCAAAATCTAAAAGATTTGTAGAACATGATAAGCTTAAAGAGCTTTTAAAGGTTGATAAAAAAAATTCTAAATATGTTGCGGTATTAGTTAAACCCAATCAAGATATTTTAGAAAAAATTAAGAATTTACCTTTTGATTATTATCAAATTTATGATTGTAGTCCAGATGAGATTAGATCTATTAAAGACAAATACAAAAAAAAAATTATTATTGCAATTACAGTAAATGATCAAGGTGATGTTTTAAAATATAAAAAATATAAAGAACTTGCAGATATAGTTTTATTCGACAGTAAAGGTTATGAAAAAAGTTTATCTTTTGACCACCAATTATTAAAAAATATAAAACTAGACAAAGAAATAATGCTCGCAGGAAATATTCAAATAGAAGATAATCTTGAAAATTACAAAGAAATAGCAGACACTATAGATATTTCTGGAGGTCTAGAAACATCTGGATTAAAAGATATTTCAAAAATAAATATTTTTTTAAATAAAATTGTACAAATTAATGATGAAGCTTAAAAAAAAAATTCCCTTAATTGATCAGCATAACAAAAGTGGATTTTGGGGTGGTAAATTTGGTGGAAATTTTATTCCTGAAACCTTAAAAAAACCTATTGAAGATTTAACTGTCCTTTTTAAAAAGCTTAGACATGATAAAAAGTTTTTAAAACAAAGAGATTATTGCTTTAAGAACTATATCGGATCCCCTACTTCATTTGTAAAACTTCAAAACCTATCTGATCATCTAAGGGGTGCTCAAATATACTCAAAAATGGTCTCTGAAGCTAACGGTGGTGCACATAAAATCTATAATGCTACTGTTCATTGTCTTATTGCTAAAAAAGCAGGTAAAAAATTTATTGTAGGCGATACGGGCGCTGGCTATGCCGGAAAAATGCTGAGTATGGCTGCTAAAAAATTTGGCCTTAAATGTAAAATATTTATGGGTGCAAAAGATATAAAAAGACAAAAGCCTAATGTTGATGCTATGAGAAAAAATGGAGCTGAAGTGGTAACTGTTTACTCAGGTAGCCAAACACTGGTTGATGCCGTAAGTGAATGTATGAGATACTGGGTTTCTAATTGTGATAATACCCATATGTGTGTAGGCTCAACTGTTGGCCCCCATATCTTTGTTAAGATTTGTGGCTGGAGTACAGCTCAAATTTCAAAAGAATTAAAACTACAGATTAAATCTGAATTTAAAAAGATGCCCAAAAAAATAAAGCTAATTAACTGCGTGGGTGGTGGAAGTTCTGCTTATGGGTTTTGGAGTGAATTTATTGATTATGATAAAAAACAAATTGAATTAATTGGAGTTGAGGCTGGTGGACCAAAGAACTCTAAACTTCATGCGGCACCATTAACGAATAATGCAAAGCTTGGAATTTTACATGGAGCAGCTGCTTATGTTTGCCAAAATACTGAAGGCCAAATCAATGAAACTGAGTCAATCTCAGCTGGGCTTGACTACCCATCTGTAAGTCCAATGCACTGCTTCTTAAAAGATACCAAAAGGGCAAGGTATACATCTGCAACGGATGAAGAGGCTTTGAGCGCTTATAAGCTTGTTACTAAACTTGAAAAAATAAACCCAAGTTTAGAACCAAGCCATGCTTTTGCGGAAGCAATTAAAATTGCACCTAAACTAAGCAAAGATACAATCATTATTGTGAATTCATGTGGTGATGCAAAAAAAGATAGAGATATTTTAAAAGCAAAATTGGGGAAAGTTAAATAAAATGTCTTTAATTAACTCGGCATTTAAAAAAACTAAAAATGAAAAAAGACCTGCCTTGCTTACTTATACAGTTGCAGGAGATAATACTAAAAAGAAGTCATTAGAAATATTAAAATCAATTGCAGACTATGCAGATATTTGTGAAATAGGTTTCCCTCATAATGCTCCAATTGCTGATGGGAACCAAATTCAATCCAGTGCATACAGAGCTTTAAAAAATGATATTAGAATCAAAGATGTTTTCTCAATAGTTAAAGATTTTAAAAAATCAAAACAAGCAAAACCTATAATATTGATGGGTTATTATAATGTGATTTATCAATATGGAAATAATAATTTTATTAATATTTGTAAAAAAGTAGGCGTTGATGGACTGATTGTTGTTGATTTGCCCTACCCTGAAAACAAAGAGTTTGCTAAAAAGTGTAAGAAAAAACATATTAGTTTTATTCAATTAATATCACCTACTACATCACCAAGTAGAATAAAAAAAATTATCAAAGACTCTCATGATATGGTATACTATATAAGCATGCTATCAGTGACAGGTGGTAAACTAAAGATATCACCTAAGAAAATCCTTGAAAGATACAATAAAATTAAAAACTTAAATAAAAATAAAAATATTGTGATCGGCTTTGGCATTACAGAAAAAACTATTAATTTCTTTAAAAAGGCCGATGGATTAGTTGTTGGGAGCTATTTATGCAAAGAAATTTCAAAATCTATTGAAAAACGACAAAATCCTGTCACAAATGTAACTAATATTGTGAAAAGATTAAAAAAAAAAATATCATGGTAAATTGGATTAACAAAATCATAAAGGCTGGCGAAAAGATTAAAAAAATAATCAAAGAACGTCCTAGCAAAGAAGATATTGCTAATAGTGATTGGACTTCTTGTTGTAAAGGGCCAATTTTAAAAAAAGAATTAGAAGATAACTTTTGGGTTTGTCCATCTTGCAATAAACATCATAGAATAAATTGTCGTCAAAGATTTGATGTAGTTTTTGGAAAAAATAATTATGAAATTTTAAATACTCCGATTCCTCAAGATGACCCTTTAAATTGGAATGACTCAAAATCGTATAAAGATAGATTAAAATCTGCAAGAAGAAAAACTAAAATGGATTGCGGTATGATGGTAATCAAATCAAATATCAAAAATATTAATATTACAGCTATTGCATCGGACTTTGATTTTATAGGTGGCTCAATTGGAGCTGCTGAGGGCGAAGCATTTTTATATGGAATACAACATGCGATAGAAAATCAGCAACCTTTTGTAATTTTTACCTCTGGTGGCGGAATGAGAATGATGGAATCTCTTATTTCACTTTCACAAATGACAAGAACGACTTTGGCTATTAATGAACTTAAAAAAAATAATCTACCCTATATTGTTTGTTTAACCGATCCTACAGCTGGAGGTATTACCGCATCATACGCAATGTTAGGTGATCTTCATTTAGCTGAACCAGGAGCATTAGTGGCATTTTCAGGAGCTCGTGTAATCAAAGCTACTGTAAAAGAAGAGCTGCCAGAAGGTTTTCAAAGAAGTGAATATGTACAAAAAACTGGGTTTGTAGATTTAATTGTTGAAAGAAAAGATTTAAGAGAAAAAATTGGATCTATATTATCAATATTGTTAAAGAAAAATTCTGCTATAAATTTATCATCAAATGAAATTACAGAAGATAGTAGAACGCTTACAAAAACTGCATCCTAAAGAAATAGATCTAAGTTTAGATCGAATTAAAAACCTTTGTCAAAAACTTGGCAATCCTCAAAATAAACTAGAGTGCATTCAAGTTGCTGGTACAAACGGCAAGTATTCTACTATTCAAGCACTAAGAGCTATACTAAAAGAAGCTGGGATAAAGTGTAATATTTATACAAGTCCTCATATTCAAAAAATTAATGAAAGATTTATTTATGATGATAAGGAAATTAACGATAATGAATTAGCTACATTATTGAATGAAGTTGAAGAAATTAATGCTGGAAATAAAATCACTTATTTTGAAATTTTAACAGCTGCATTCTTTTATGGTTGTAAAAAATATTCTAAAAATCTTACGATTTGTGAATTTGGACTATTTGCAAGATTTGATGCTGTAAATATTTTAAAAAATAATTTAGCAAGTATTGTTACAGCTATTGGCTTAGATCATCTTGATTGGTTACCGAAAGGACAGCAAAATATTAAAAAAATAATATTTGAAAAAACTTCCTCATTATTAAACTCAAAAATTATTGTTGCAAAACAAAATTCTGATGAAATCAATAATCATATCATTAATACAATTTCTAATAATCCATCGGAAAAAATTATGTTTAACAAAGATTACAATTTTACAATAAAGGAAAATGACTTTTTTTATTATGAGGACCAACTAGGCGCTTTAAAGCTTCCAAAACCTAATCTTATAGGTGATTTTCAACTTGAAAATGTATCTACAGCTATTGCTACTGCACGAAATTTAGTAAATTATAAAATTAATGATGATCACATCATAAATGGAATTACAAAAATCAAGAGTATCGCAAGACTCCAAGAAATTAAAGAAGGGAAACTAAAAAGTCTAATTAAAAATAATCAATTATTTGTAGATGGTTCTCATAACCCTCTGGGTGCAAAAGTATTAAATCAATACTTGGAAAGCTTAAACTGTAAAAAACATATTATTTTAGGAATGATGGCTAATAAAGATCACAATGAATATATGAGTTACTTTAAAAATATTTCATCTTTAACAACTATAGATATTCCAAATCAACCTAATGCCATTAAAGGCAAAGCTCTTAAGGAAAAGCTTAAGGATTTTGCTAATATTCAAAATAAAAATACAATTGAAGAAGCTATTGTTTCAATACCTGTTAAAGAAAATGATATTATCTTAATTACTGGTTCATTATATCTTGCTGGAGAGATTTTAAGTTTAAATTAAAGATTTTCTTTAATCCAAGCAACAATATCTGATTTAGGAGTTGCACCAACTTTAGTTGCTTTCAGCTTGCCATCTTTAAATAACAACATTGTTGGAATTCCTCTTACCCCATATTTGGTTGGGGTATTGGGCTCATTATCAATATTATGTTTTGCAATAACAACTTCGTTGACCATTTCATTAGAAATTTCCTCTAATGTAGGGCCTATTTGTTTGCAAGGGCCACACCATTCTGCCCAAAAATCAACCACTATGGGTTTGGAAGATTTTAAAACTTCAGTATCAAAGTTTTCATCTGTAACGCTTACTGTTGCCATAATGCTTCTTATATATTTAATTTAATTAATTATGCAATGGGTAAAAAATATTTTTTCTATTTATAAACATTTAAATTAAGCCTGTTCATATTTTTTTTGAATATTTTCAATAAATTGATTAATTTCATCTAAAAACTTAAGTTTTTCTTCATTTTTTTCATTGGTATATTTTTCTCTCAAATTGTCACACTCAAAGTAAAATTCTTTACATGTCCACCATTTTTCTTTTTTATCACTTAAAATTCTTCCAGCTATTTCTCTTTGAATGGTTTTAAACATATCCGCTGGCAGTGTTTCGGGAGATTCTTGATAAATAATTTTTTTACCAAAACTAACCATTCTTTCATCTTCAAACTTATCTAACATAACTAGCTTATCTTTCCATGATGCTGAATGCCATTTAGGGAATAGCGCAGTATCTTTTTGTGGAGTAAATTTTTTATAAATACTTTCTTCAGCTAAAACTTCTTCTTGTGAATCAAATTGTTGTTTTTCTTCTGCTATTTCTCTCAATGCTGTTAAAATATTTTGAGAAAATTTTTCATTACTATTAACTAATTCTGCCCGTTCTTTAATTAAATCTAGATCTATATTGCTATAAGGTTCTACTTGCATGCCATAACTAGAATCTAAAATTATTGGTGCCTTGTTTGAACGAATTGTTTTTAAAAACTTTTGTTTTTTCATTGCAACTTTAAGTTCTGAAATTGACATATTTAGCAATGGAACTGGATCTATTTTTAAGTCTACTGCTTGTCCCCATTGATAAACCGGGTGAATGCAATACTTTGGATGAAGAGGTGCAACAACATACCTGTAATTCTTGCCAAAATGATACTCTGCAAGAGTAAAGATTTTTTCTTTTTTTATAATAACTTCAGTATCTGCTCTATTAGCTGTTTTTAAAAATGTATCCCATGTTTGAGGCTGATTTTTTTTAATTAAATCCAAGACTTTAACTGTGAGCTCTGCATCAAAAAGTGCGCTGTGAGCACCTCCTGAATCAAAACCATTCATTCTTGCTAACGACTCTAGCTTCATTACAGCATTTCCTTTTGCATTAATTTCAGTTTTAAAAACACTTTCATCTACTGCATGTGCTCCTCGTGCTATATTAAGGCCATCGTGTCTTTTGTTTGGTGTTGCATTTGTAATGTATGGATATCTAATTCCTCTAAAAAATTCATTTCTTATCATCTCATCATCAAAACCAATATTAGACCAACCTAAAAATATTGCAGGACTCCATTTTTTAAATGTTGTCTCTAACTGTCCTAACATTTGATAATGGCTTAGATTGCCTTTAGTGAGTAAATCCACACTAGTTTTATTAACTATTAAGGCCATTGCTTGAGGTATTTCACCTTCTGGCAATCTACATCTAAAGTTAAAGCGATCTAATTCTTTAAAACTTGGATCAACTAAAATTCCACCCACTTCAATTATGCTTCCCCAAGAAGTATTAGCACTACTAGATTCTATATCCCAAATTGCCAAGTTCATATTAATTCATGTTTCTTTGATGATAAAATTGTTCTACTTTTTCTAAAAACTTATTTTGATATTCTTCTAGTTTAGCACCTTGAATTCTAAAATCTTGAAACAAATTGTCCACAGTGCAAAGTAAAACGATTCCCTGCGTAATTCTTGAATTATAAACAACATTATGAGCTAAAGAGTAAGCACCTAATTGATGATAATAATCTTCAATCCATTCTTCTTTTTTAGGCTTATTAGATTGTTTAAAATCTATAATGGTTTCTTGTCCCTCATAAACCCCACAAGCATCGCAAGTTCCTGCATATTTTCCTGGATAATAAAGTGTTGCCTCTGTTCCCCAAATCTCTGATAATTTATCTTTAATTCCTTGTTCAATAATTTCATCAGCCATCATTTTAGACTTATTATCCTCTTCTTCTAATAGTTCTAAATTTAACTGGCCTAATAAATATTTTTCTAAAAAGACGTGCATTGAAGTTCCTCGACTTGAGGCGTCATTTTTAATTCTATTTGCTTCAGCTGTTCCTACTCTAGCTTTCCAATTTGCAAGAGATGCTTTCTTTTCTTCACTTTGTGTTGCTTGCAATATGGATGTCACTGAAGGTAATTTCTCCTGATTAACGGCATACATTCTTGAACCATTAACCATTGATCTCATAGATTTTGGGTAAGTAAATTTAGTATTCCACTGCATAGATATAAACTTACTACGATACGTTTCTTTTCTCTACTTCTCCATAGGAACTTATAGGAGATTTAGGGTCAGGATCTTCGCCGTCATCATTTTCATCCACATTTTTAATACTTTCTAAAACATTTTTTATAGATCTCGCATCTCTTCCAAAGTCTTCTGTAACTTTAATTGCTTCTTCAAGTTTTTTTCTAAGTACTACAATATTATCAAAATGTCTAAAAAACCTATTTGAAATATTTTTTAAATCATCGTGAATTTGTGTTGCATTTTTTTGAATCTTAAGTGTTTGAAAACCTAAATGGTAAGCTTGTATAATTGCACACAAAGTATTTGGGCCAGCAATTGTAACTTTATATTTCTTTCTAAGTTCCTCTAGTAACAATTCTTTTGTCTTCGGGTCTCTATAGCTTGAAAGTTCTGCATACAAACCTTCTGTTGGGACATAAACAATTGCAAAATCTGTTGTTAATGGAGGATTAATATATTTTTGATTAACGTTTTTTGATTTTATTTTAAATGCTGATGCTAAATCATGTCTTGCACGGGCTAAGGCATCTTTATCTTTTTCCTGAAATGCTTCATCAACCGATTTATATTTTTCAATGGGCCAATGACTATCTATTGGACACAAAATATCATTTTGTAATTTTACTGCAAATTCAACATGATCTCTTGTTTCATCTGGTCTCATTTTTGCATTTGCAATAAATTGATTTGCTGGCAATAAATCTTCTAAAATCCCAGCAAGTGAAAACTCTGATAATCCACCATACTGTTTAACGCCAGCTAAAATTCTACTAAAGCTATTTTGACTTTCATTAATAGTTTGTATTTGCTGATTAAAATTTAAAACTTTTTCATCTACTTTAGTCAAAGCTCCTGTCATATCTTTTGCTATATCTCTTGACATAGTTCCAAAGGAGTCACTAAACGAAGTCTTAATAGAGTTTAATTCATCTTTAATTTTTTCACTTACATTTTCTTCCTGTTTGGGTTTATTTTTAATTTGAAAATATAAAACAGCTAAACCAATAACTAAAATAAGTGACAATAAAATTGTTTCCATGATTCGTATTTATACATTATATCTAACACATGGAATTAATCTTTATCATTAAAGTACTTGTTATTATTGGGTCTTTAATCGCTCTTTATGTTGTATTGATAAACCTTGATATTATTAAGATTATCTTAATTTATTTTAAAGACTTACTTCTTAGAAAGTAATTTTACTAATTTTTTAACCACATTATTTTTAGAAGCTAATCTAGAGATCATCATACAAGCTTCAGATTTCAATATTTCACCATCTTTAAGTATTCGAAGATTGTTTGCTTTGATTGTCTCACCTGTAGATGTAATATCTACTATAATTTCTGCACTACCAGTAAATGGCATGACCTCTGTTGATCCTAAGCTGTTTACTAATTTAAATTGTGTAACCCCTTTAGAAAATAAAAAATTTTGTGTAAGATTTGGGTATTTAGTCCCAACCCTTAATCTTTTCTTCTTTTTGTCTTTAAATTCAAAAGCAATTTCCTCTAGATCTGCAATTGTTTGAACATCAATCCAAGGTTCGGGTATAGCCACAACTAATGTTGCTTTACCAAATCCATATTTTTTAACTACATTAATTTTCTTTTGAATATTAACTCCACTTTCTTTTAATAAATCGTATCCTGAAAAACCAAGGTCTAATGATCCATCTCCAAGTCTCTCTACTATCTCTCTTGCATGTAAATACAAAATTTTTACATTGGCTAAATTTTTAATAGATCCTAATAAATCTCTCTCACCTCTTTCTGAAATCAAATTTAATTTATTTTCTTTAAAAATCTTTAAGATTTCTTTTCTAAGTCTACCCTTGCTAGGGATTCCAATATTAATTAAATTTTTCATAATTATTAATTTAAATTTAAAGCTGCCCCTACTGCTGGGACCTGTTTATTTGATCCTAAATCTGCTATTAATTTGTTATATCTTCCTCCATTAATTACATTAATATTTTTAGATTTATTTTTAATATCAATTTTAAATACCATGCCTGTGTAATATTCTAACTGTCGTCCAAATGATGCTGAAAATTGTACATTTAACTTTTGAAGTTTATTATTGGAAGTTGGAAAATATCTTTGATCTACTACTAAATTAACTTTATTCTTTTTGAAAAAAATATTCAACTTCTCTGTGGCTTTATTAATAGGACAATTAATCTTTAAAAATTCTTTAATAATTTTTGAAACATTTTTGCCTCTACTTATTCTTCTTGGGTCTTTAATCTTATTATCAAATCTCTTTAAAATTTCTTCAATTGATCGCCCTGCAACTATTGTTTGTTGATTATCTTTCAACATTTTTAGGTATTTTTTTTTATCCACTTCTACAGTAGTTGGATCAACATCAGCGTTAGTTTCTAATCTTTTCAATAAATCATTAAAGTATTCTTCTCTCCAAAAATGTCTTAAAAGTCTTAACTTCCATCTTTTTGGAATATCAAGTTTTGAAATAAACAAATTAAAGATTTCAACGTTGCCAATTTTTAAAGTTCCTGCTGAATATTTTAAATTCGATAGGGATTTTAATGCTGTGTTAATAATTTCTTTATCGTCATCTTTTTCGTTTTTTGAGCCAATAATCTCAAACCCTATTTGATTTCTAATAATAGAGTCTTTTCTGTTCTGCGATTTTCTATAAGCTTGCCCACTGTAGTATATCTTTTCTTTACCTTTTAAATTATTTTCTAAATATCTAAGACAAGATGCAATTGTTAAATCAGGTCTAAGACAGAGTTCATTGCCGTTTTGATCTACAAACGAGAATATAAATTTTCTAAAATTTTCTCCTGATCTTTGTACAATGTGATTAACTTCAATAACTGAAGGTAAATCAATGTATTTAAACCCTTTAGATTTAACCGATCTAAGTATTTTTTCAGATAAATTTTTTGATTTCATTAATTAAATTTTCTTTTGAAACAGTAGATTGATTATTTTCACCTTTAACTCCTAAAAGGTTTTTTAAAGTAACAGTGTTGTCTTTAAATTCATTTTCGCCACAAATGACTGCTACTGGGCATTGTCTTTTATTTGCATACGTTAACTGTTTTCCTAGATTTTTCTTACTATCTAAAAATATTTCAGAGTTAATATTATTATCTCTTAAAACTTTTAATATTTCATAATAATTTTTTAAGTATTTTTCATTCATCACACAAACAATCACTGGTTTTTGTTCATCTACTTTAATTTGATCAAGTTGCAACATTGTAAATAATAATCGATCAACACCAATACTCATTCCTGTGCCTGGTAAATCAACGCCTTTAAACCTCGAAATTAATTTATTGTATTGTCCTCCTGAACAAATGCTACCAATATCAACTTCTTTGCCTTTACTGTTAGTTGCTTTAACATTTAAATTTGTTTCAACACAAAATCCATCGTAGTAAGCAAGACCTCTAACAATAGTAAAATTAGTTTTAATTTGATCTGAATAATCGCTATAACTTGCTATTTTTAATAAATCTTCTAATTCTTTAATTCCTTCTTGGGATAAAGTGTTCTTTAAATTGTCTTTTAATTCTTTTAAATCTTTAACTTTTAAAAAGTTAATAATTTGAGATGCTTCATCATTACTTAAATCTGCTCCTTTAGTGATTGCACCACTGGCATCTGTTCTTTCTTTTTTTAATAAATCTTCAACTCCTTTTAACCCAAAGCCAGGCTTGTCTAATTTATCAATAGCTCTCATAACTTTTATTTGTTTTTCTTCAGAAATTTTTAGCTCTTCAATTAAACCTTGAACTATTTTTCGATTACTAATATTAATTGTAAACTGATCTTTTTTTAATCCACACTCAAGTAATGTGCTTGCTATAAGATTACAAAGTTCAGCATTAGCTTGTGCTGGATTAACGTTGCCAACAATATCACAATCGGCTTGAGTAAATTCTCTATACCTAGCATTGCCTGCTTTTTCGTTTCTAAATACATTTTGAATGGCGTACCTTTTATATGGAAGAGCAAGCTCTTGATTGTTTTGAGCAACAAACCTAGCTAAGGGACTCGATAAATCATATCTAAGTGTTATCTGTTTATCCCCATCTTTAAGAGTGAATACATCAGACATAGAATTACTATCATCATCTGCTAGAAATGATCCTATATTTTCACTAATTTCAAAAGATGGTGTTTCTAATGGATCAAATCCATATTTTTTAAAATTATTCTCAATTACTTTAATTAACTTTTTTTTAAGAAGTAATTTCTTGTTCCATCTGTCTTCAAAACCTGAAGGCAATCCAGGGATTAATTTATTTTCTTTATTCATTTTTTGGTACCCGGGCTGAGAATCGAACTCAAACTTAAAGTTCCACAAACTTTCGTGCTAACCGTTACACCACCCAGGCATTCCTCATTTTTATATTATTTTTATGTGGATTTAAAATTATATTATAAATAAATAGCTGCTAGCAGCTATGAAATTGATCTCTATGTACGTTTTTGTTTATAATATTTTTATTAGTCATTGAAGCTGTTTTAACTGGTAAATATCCATATGCAAGATTAAATTGCATAGGAAATTCTTTTGAATAAACTTATATAAAACCTTATACAAATTTATATGAATTAGAATTAAGAGTTTTTTTGCAATTTTACTGCTGAAGGACCTTTTTCTGAATCTTCAATTTCAAATGTTAACTCATCACCTTCATTTAGTTTTAGTCCAGCTTCTCTTACTTCTGAAGCATGAACAAAAACATCTTTTTCTTTATCTTCTCTTTCAATAAAACCATAGCCTTTTTTGCCATTGTACCATTTTACTTTACCTTTTAGACTCATTTTATTCTTTCTTTTATTAATTATTGCTAGCTAAAAACTTAGCATAAGATTAATTAAAAGTTAAGTATTTATAAAAATGGTGGTGCCTCGGGAAGGATTCGCACCTCCGACACAAGCCTTTTCAGGGCTCTGCTCTACTCCTGAGCTACCGAGGCAAAAATCAAAATCTAAAAATGATTCTGCCTTTTGTAAGGTCATAAGGAGTCACTTCAACAGTAACATTATCACCTTGTAAAACTCGAATTCGATTTTTTCTTAACTTTCCTGCTGCATGAGCTGTTACAATATGGTTATTTTCCAATTGTACTCTAAACATGGCATTGGGCAGCAAGTCAATTACCTTGCCTTTAAATTCAAGTAAATCTTGTTTTGACAAATTTATTTTCTCCTAATTCTTAATTCAATAGATTTAGAATGTCCTTCTAAACCTTCATAATTTGCAAGAGTTATAACTGAAGGACCGAGAGTTTCAATGCCCTTTTTTGATAAATTTATATATGAAATTCTTTTATAAAAATCATAAACACTTAAACCAGATGAAAATTTTGCTGCACCTGCTGTTGGTAATACATGATTAGTTCCTGCTAAATAATCTCCAACTGCTTCCGTAGAGTATTTTCCGAGAAAAATTGAACCAGCATTTATAATTTTTTTCGCTATATTTTTATAATTTTTTATATTTAACTCTAGATGTTCAGGGGCAATTTTATTTATTATTTCAATTATTTTTTTATCTGATGAAACATAAATTAATATACCGTTAGTATTTAAACTTTTTGCAGCTATTGCTCTTCGCGGTAATTTTTTTAATTGTTCAGATAAAGATTTTTTAACTTTATAAATTAACTGTTTGTCTTTAGAAATTAATACACTCTGAGAAAGTTCATCATGTTCAGCTTGTGCAATTAAGTCGGAGGCTATCCAATTTTCATTACTATAATTATCTCCCACAATAGTAATCTCAGAAGGTCCTGCAATCATATCAATACCGGCATCTCCAAAAATTTCCTTTTTTGCCGCTGACACATATAAGTTTCCTGGTCCAACAATTTTATTTACTTTAAAAACTTTTTTTGTACCATATGCTAAAGCTGAAATAGCTTGAGCTCCACCTATGGAATAAATTTTTTTAATTCCACATTTTTTCGCTGCATACAAAACTCCAGAGTTTTGTTTTCCGTTATTTCTTGGACTAACCATAACTATTGTTTTAACTCCAGCAATGATGGCTGGTATTGCATTCATCAAAACAGTGCTAGGATAAGAAGCAGTACCTCCTGGCACATAAATTCCAACTGACTCTATAGGTAAATATTTATAGTCTAGTTTATTTTGTAACTTATCCTTAAAAAAAATATTTTTTACTTTTTGCTTTGAGTGAAATTTAAAAATTCTATTATAAGCAAGATCTATCGATTTTTTAACATTAGAATCAAGTGTGCTAATTTGTTTTTTAATTTCATTAGACTTTGAAATAATTGTAAAATTTTTAGTGAATTTTTTTTCATACTTTAATAATGCTTTATCACCATTTCTTTTAACATCCTTTACTATTTTAACTACGCTACGTGAGTCAAATTTTATCTTATTTTTTCTGTAAGATAGCATTTGCTCTAATAAAAAATTAAAGTTTTTTTTTTTACTATCTAAAATTTTCATCATTTACAAACCTTGTTTTTGATCTTCTAAAGTAACTTCAATAATTTCTGTTGATAAAGTTATATATGCATTGTCAGAAAAAATTAAGTTTATCTCATAATTATTTTTATTTTTTATGAGATTTATAACAATTAATTTTAATACCAAATTAATATCATTTTGATTAATATTTTTTGATTTAACATTATCCACAAATTCAAATTTGCATATACTATTTATTTTTTGATCATTTTTATTCTTTTCTACAGTGAATCTTTCCATGGAAAATAAAAAAATTTTGTTTTTAGGTAAATATTTTATTTCTTTAATTTTTACCTGTGCTTCGGCACTACATGCTGAGATTAATTGCAAACCTTGGCTGTCTTTAGCTATTATTTTTGCTAAATATTCTTTTGTCATGCTTTATTTTATTCTTTTAATTTTAGCACCAATCTTACCTAATTTTTTTTCTATTTTTTCATAGCCTCTATCTAAATGATAAATTCTATTAATCTTTGATTTACCTTTTGCTATTAGCGCAGCTAATATTAACGACACAGAAGCTCTTAAATCTGTTGCCATTAACTCTGTACCTTGAAAAATAATATTTCCTTCAATTATTGCCCTGTTTCCTCTTATTTTGATTTTCGCACCCATGCGATTTAATTCCGCAACATGCATAAACCTATTTTCAAAAATTTTTTCACTAATTATTGATGTCTTGTTGGCCCTGCATAACAAAACCATCATCTGTGCCTGTAAATCGGTTGGAAAGCCAGGGTATGGTGCTGTCTTTATATTAATATTTTTAATTGTTTTTTTTCCATAAATATAAATTTCACTATTTTTTATTTTTATTTTTGCTCCTATTTTTTTTAGAATATTAATCTCTGTTTTAATTATGCTTGGATTAATTCCAGTAATTTTTAACTCTCCTTGGGTTAGCGCCGCAGCAATTAAATAAGTTCCTGCTTCTATTCTATCGGACATAATTTCATATTTTGTATCATGCAAATTTTTTACCCCTAGAATCTTAATTTTTCTTTTATTAATCCAGCTAATTTTACAACCCATTTTGTTTAAAAAATTAATCAAATCTTTTATCTCAGGCTCTATTGCGCAATTAGACAAAATTGTATTACCTTTGGCCAAGCTAGCAGCAATAATTAAATTTTCAGTTGCTCCGACAGATATTTTTGGAAATCTTATTTTTGTTCCAACTAAACCATTTGGTGCATTTGCATGCACATACCCTTCAATAATTTTATAATTTACACCAAGTTTTGATAGTGCTTTTAGATGAATATCTATAGGTCTTGTCCCTATTGCACACCCCCCTGGTAAGGATACTTTGGCTTTTCCAAATCTTGCAACCAATGGTCCAAGTACCAAAATTCCTGCTCTCATAGTTTTTACCAAACTATAAGGTGCGAGTGTTTTAATTTTATTATTATTTTTTATTGAAATTGAATTTGTCCTTTTCAAATATTTTATATTTGCGCCTAATGATTTTAAAAGCAGCAACATTGTTTCAATGTCTCTTACGTTGGGAAGATTTTTTAAATAGATATTTTTATTTGTAAGTAAAGTTGATGCAAGTATAGGCAATGATGCGTTCTTAGAACCTGAAATTTTAACTTGCCCCTTGAGCTTCTTAGCTCCAAAGACTTCTAATTTTTCCATAGTTATAATTTAGGTAAGGTAACTCCTGTTTGGCCCATATATTTACCCTTTCTGTCAGAATAACTTACATTTGGTCTCTCATTTCCTTTTAAAAAAATAAACTGAGCAACTCCTTCATTTGCATAGATTTTTGCTGGCAACGGCGTTGTATTTGAAAACTCCAAAGTTACATGTCCTTCCCAGCCTGGTTCTAAAGGGGTTACATTTACTATAATTCCACATCTTGCGTAAGTCGATTTACCTAAACAAATTACCAAAACGTCTTTCGGTATTTTAAAGTATTCGACTGTTCTAGCTAACACAAAAGAGTTTGGTGGAATTATACATTCCGGAACATTTTTAGTTACAAAATTAGTAGACTTAAAATCTTTTGGATCAACGACCTCTGAATTAACATTAGTAAAAATTTTAAACTCGTCAGAAACTCTCGCATCATAACCAAATGATGAAAGTCCAAAAGAAATCTTATCTCCTCTCATCTGTTTGTCTTCGAATGGAGATATCATCTTATGTTCTTCTGCCATTTTTTTTATCCATTTATCACTTTGAACAGTCATTATTTATTTTTTTTATTGAGTTGTTTTTGAAATAATTTTCTTTTTTTTAGATTTTTTTTTAAAGCCAATTTAAGCTTAATATTTTTATTTTTCTTATTCACTTTTTATGTGGATTTGTCAAAAAATCTAGAGTAATTGGTTTTGAAGAATCCAAAGGTTTATCCATTTCATCTTTTTTTTTAAAACCTCCTTTAGCTTGTTTCTTCGCTTTTTTTTCAGCAAGTTTTTTCTCTCTCTTAGCTTGTTTCTCCATAGCTTTCATGCCTCTTGTAGATTTATAATCGTAATGAATTCCCATGGCAGTTTTCCTAAAGTAGATATAGATCATTATAAGAAAAAAATTAAGGCAATAATTTGAATAAAATGGTTTAATACATAAGTTTTTTAAAAAAATTAACTTTGCCCTCATAGTTAAATGGCATAACACGTCCATGGTAAGGATGAGTTTCAAGTTCGATTCTTGATGAGGGCACCAATCTAGCTTTTAAAAAACATCTTTCTAGCAAAGCCTGTAATTATTACTAGCAAAATAAAGCTTATAATTGGAATATAAATTTCGGGTGAAAATAATAAATCTACTACTGAAGGAAATGTTTCATTTTGATTTATAATTCTCTCAATACCACTTCCTAAAGATACCATAATATAAAGTTGAGGCAATATTCCAAAAAAAGTTCCTATAAAATAATTTTTAATACTAACATTAAATAATGCTGGCAGTAAATTTGCTATTGGGAATGGTATACCTCCAATGAATCTAAATAAAAACATAAAGTTAAATTCATTTTTTTTAAATTTAGATTCTAAATTTTTAAATCTAAATAAAAATTTTTCTTTAATTAAATCTTTAAAAAAATAATTTACAAAAATATATAATAAAGTTGCCCCTAATGATAATCCAATACTAACAATTAAAGTTCCAAGCCATTTTCCAAAAACTAATCCTCCTATAAAGGCTACAGGACTCACAAAGCCCAGCAAAAAAACCCAAAATATTGTAGCAATAACAAAAGCTATAATTACAAAAGTTAAATTAGTATTTTTAAAATCTAAAAAATAAGCCAAGTATAATTGAATAAACTGATAACTAGCAACTTCTACAAAGTTAAATTTAGAGAAAATAATGAATAAAAATCCTGATAGCAAAATTAAATAAAATATACCAACAAATATTTTAATTTTTTTTGATTTTTCCATAAAAATTTACTTCATTATAAAATCTTCTGTACTTATTTATATATATTTCTTATAAGTACGAAAATTTTAACAAATTCTTAACATACAATGAAAAGAACTTATTCCCCATCAAATATTAAAAGAGCAAGAAAACATGGTTTTAGATCAAAAATGAAAACTAAAGGTGGTAAAAAACTTTTAGCAAGGAGAAGAGCAAAGGGAAGAAAGTCTTTAACCGCATCTGTTTAGTTTAATGAAAAGCAAGATAGCTGCACTTTCAAAAAATGAAGACTTTAAAGCTTTACTTAAAGGGAGAAAAATTTCTAACAAATACTCCACTATTTTTTTTAGTAAATTATTAAACAAAAATAATAAAAATTTAAATATTAGTTTTGTTACTAAAAAAAAATTAGGCAATGCTGTAAAAAGAAATAAAATTAGAAGGAGATTAAAAAACATTATGAATGATGCAATAAAGAAAATGCCACTTAATTTTAATTATTCTTATCTTGTTATTACTAAATCAACTATACTAAATGATGAGTTTACAAAAATTAAAAAAACTTTATTTTTAGATTTTGAGAAAATTAAATAATGAAAATATTTTCACATACATTAATTTATACAATCAAAATCTATAAATTATTCGTCTCGCCTTATATTGGAAACAATTGTAGATACCTGCCTACTTGCAGTGAATATTTTATCAGCGCATTAAAAAAATATGGATTTTTCAAGGGTACTGGTCTCGGAACAAAAAGATTATTATCTTGTCATCCAGTCAAATTTTTAGGTGGAGGAGAAGGTTTTGATCCAGTCGATGATATTAAGGTAAAAAAATAACATGGAGAGTAAAAATGTAATAGCAGCAATATCACTTAGCGCTGCTGTAATTATACTTTATTCACTTTTTTTTGCGCCTCCGGCAGAAGAGATAAAACAAAATCAGATTAAAAAAGAAAAAGTTTTAAATAATTCTGATACACCAACTCTCGACCAAAATGAAAAAATTACCCTATTAACGAGAAAAGAAGCATTAAAAGAAAATGATAGAATCCAATTTGAAAATAAAAGTGTTATTGGCTCTATTTCACTTAAAGGTGCAACGATAGATGATTTAACTTTTAAAGAATACAATGTCGAGCTTAATAGCAATGAAAAGGTTACCTTATTAAGCCCAAGAAATATCGAGGAAGGGTATTTAGTAGAAAGTGGCTTTGTAACTACTAATAAAAATATTGATGTGCCCAACTCATCTACAATTTGGAAAATCTCAGGCAATAAAAAGCTAACTAATAAAAATCCTATAAAATTAACTTGGAGTAATACTCAGGGTATTACTTTTGAAAAACATTTTAGTTTAGATGATAAATTTTTATTTACGATTAAAGAAAAAGTAATTAATTCTTCAGATAAAACTTATAATTTTTATTCTTATGGACAAATAATTAGAAATAAAATTCCAGAAATTTCTAACTTTTATATTCTGCACGAAGGTCCAATTGCAACTCTAGATGATCAACTAATTGAAGAGGATTATGATGATATTCAAGAAAAAAAATTTTCACAAACAGCGCAAAAAGGTTGGTTTGGCATTGGAGATAAATTTTGGATTACGTCAATTATTCCTCCTAAAAATAAAGAATTTAAAACAACATTTGATTATAAAAAAAAATTTAGAGCAAATTATATTTCTACCGAAGGCAAAGAAGTTGATGCCAATTCATCTATTGAAGAAGAAATTCAAATTATAGTGGCCGCTAAAAGAGTAAATATTATTGATGGATATGCAGAAAATCTTAAAATTGATAAATTTGACTTAGCCATTGACTGGGGAATCATGTACTTCATTACCAAGCCTCTTTTCTTTACTATTGATTATTTCTTTAAATTATTAGGTAATTATGGCTTAGCCATAATGGCAGTTACATTGTGCATTAGGTTAGTATTCTTCCCCCTTGCAAACTTTTCTTTTAAAAGTATGGCGAAGATGAAAATTCTTCAGCCTGAAATGGCCAGAATTAAAGAGCTTCATAAAGGCGACAAGATGAAATTGCAGCAAGAAATGATGGCTCTTTATAAAAAAGAAAAAGTTAATCCTATGAGTGGATGCTTGCCAATACTCGTGCAGATTCCAGTTTTTTTTGCTTTATATAAAGTTTTATTTGTAACGATCGAGATGAGACAAATGCCTTTTTATGGATGGATCCATGATTTATCTGAAAGAGACCCCACTTCAATATTTAATCTTTTTGGCTTAATACCTTGGGACCCTCCTTCATTTTTAATGATTGGTGTTTGGCCAATTTTGATGGGAATAAGTATGTTTGTTCAACAGAAACTAAACCCTGCTCCACCAGATCCAATTCAAGCAAAAATATTTATGTTTTTTCCACTTTTTTTAACGGTGATACTTGCTCCATTTCCATCAGGTCTAGTTATTTATTGGACAGTTAACAATATTTTAACTATGGCACAACAAGTTTTTATAATGAAAAGAACAACTGTTAAAACTTTACAATAAATGCAATCACTAAAAGAAGAAGATTTAATAAAAATCTTGCCTAAAGACGGTCCATCAGTTGAAGAAGTAAAAAAATATTTAGATAAATATAACAACGAATTTATAGTTATTAAGTGTGGAGGCAGCATATTAATCGACCCCAACTTATTTAATATTTTTATTCACGATGTTTCTATTTTAAAAAAACTAGGATTATCACCCATTATTATTCACGGTGGAGGGAAAAGAATTAACAATAAATTAAATGAATTAAATATAAAAAGTAATTTTATTAAAGGTTTAAGAGTTACTGATATTAAAACCCTTAATGTAGTGCAAGATATTTTGGTAGAATTTAATAAAGAAATCGTAAATGCATTAAAAAAAAAATCTTGCGGAGCAAAAAAAATTACTTCTAGAGAATACAATATAATAACTGTTAAACCTGAAAGTAAAGAATTAGGTTTTGTAGGTATACCAGCTCAAATTAAAATTGATGTTTTAAAACAAATTGTTCAGGCAAATGAAATTCCAGTTATTGCCCCTTTGGGGTTAAGCGAAGATAATCAAGTTTTTAATATCAATGCAGATTCTGTGGCAGGCTCAATAGCAAAAAAACTTAAGGCTCGAAGGTTATTAATGATGAGTGATGTCGAAGGTGTACTGGATAAAGATAAAAAATTAATTACTGAAATTAACTCTACTAAAGCACAACATATGATTAATGAAGAAATCATATCTGGTGGAATGATACCAAAAATTAATAATTGCTTAGATGTAGCAAGCAATGGAGTAAAGGGTGTAGTTATAATTGATGGAAGAAAAAACCATTCTATACTTTTTGAACTACTTTCAGATAAAGGCGCAGGAACCTTAATAAGAGAATGAAAGATTTATTAGATATAAAATATTGGGTTTTTGATTTAGACAACGTATGCTACTCAGGGCAGACCAAAGTATTTTCCGAAGTAGATAAAAAAATGTCTTCTTTTATATCAAAAAAACTAAATGTAGATTTAGTTGAAGCAAAAAAAATTCAAAAAAAATATTTTTATGAGTCAGGAACAACCTTATCTGGCTTAATGAAGCATAATGGTATAAATCCACATGAGTTTCTTGATTTTGTTCATGACATTGACATTAGCTGGTTACCTAAAGATTTAAAACTAAAGGAAGAATTAATTAAACTTAAAGAAAAAAAATATATCTTTTCAAATGGTAGTCACGCTCACATTGAGAATGTTACTAAACAATTGGGTATTAATGGCCTATTTAATGATGCGCATGATATTGTTGATTCTGAATTTATACCTAAACCTCACATAAATGCTTATAAAAAAATGATAAAAAAATTTAATATAGATCCTAAAAAATCAATATTTATTGAAGATATTGCTCATAACTTAGAAGCAGCTAAAAACTTAGGAATGAAAACATGTTGGCTTGAAAATGATGAAGCTTTTGCAAGAAAAGATGCAAATAAATCATATATTGATTATAAGATCAAGAGCTTGCCTTCTTTTCTCCAAGAAATTAATGTATTAAAAGCAGCATAACAATTATGAAAGAATTTGAAAAAATTATAAATGCAGCCTGGGATAATAGAGAAAATACAAACTCTAGTTCTGATCAATCGATACTTGATGCTATTAAAGAAACTATTGAAATGGTTGATAAAGGTAAAATCAGAGTTGCCGAAAAAAATGGGGATAATTATGTAATTCATCAATGGATTAAAAAGGCAATACTTTTAAGTTTCAAAACAAATGAAATGCAAATACTTACTGGTCCGTATGCGACTTGGTGGGATAAAGTTAGAGGAAAAACGGCAGGTTGGGGACGTGAAGAACATAAGAATGCTGGATTTAGAATGGTACCAAATGGAGTTGTTAGACATGGATCGTACATTGGAAAAAATGTTGTGCTAATGCCATCATTTGTAAATGTCGGAGCGTATGTTGATGAAGGCACAATGATTGATACTTGGGTATCAATTGGTTCTTGCGCTCAAATTGGAAAAAATTGTCACATCTCAGGAGGTGCCGGGATTGGTGGCGTATTAGAGCCTATGCAAGCAAACCCAACCATCATAGAAGATAATTGCTTTATTGGGGCTCGTTCCGAAATAGTTGAAGGAGTTATAGTTGGAGAAGGATCTGTTTTATCTATGGGTGTTTTTATTGGTCAATCAACTAAAATTGTAGATAGAGAAAATGGTAAAGTTATTTTTGGTAAAATACCTCCATACTCTGTAATAGTGCCTGGAAGTCTACCAAGTGAAGATGGAAAAGGGCCTTCCTTATACTGTGCAGTTATAATTAAAAAAGTTGATGAAAAAACTAGATCTAAGACTTCACTAAACGACCTATTAAGAGATTAAAATGCCAATTTATAATGAAGTTACATTGGCAAAAGAGCTAATTAGATTTCCAAGTATTACCCCAATAGACGCTGGTGTAATGAAGTTTTTAGCAAAAAAACTAACTACTATTGGCTTTAAATGTAAAATTCTAGAATTTAAAGATAAAAATTTTAAACCTGTAAAAAACTTATATGCAAAGTTAGGCAATGTTCAGCCCAACTTTATGTTTGCCGGACATCTTGACGTTGTTCCTCCAGGAAATTTAAAAGATTGGACCATTAAGCCATTTAATCCTGGAATTAAAAAGGGTCATCTTATTGGAAGAGGTGCGAATGATATGAAAAGTGCTATTGCAAGCTGGGTAGCTGCGACGAGTAAATTTGTAACTAAAAATAAAAAATTTAATGGCACTATTAGTTTATTAATAACTGGCGATGAAGAAGGTGTAGCAATTAATGGAACTAAAAAAGTAGTTAAATACTTAAAAAAAAGAAAAGAAAAAATTAATTTCTGTCTAATTGGAGAGCCCACAAATCCCAACAAACTTGGTGAAATGATTAAGATAGGAAGAAGAGGAAGCATTACCGGTCATTTAAATGTTGTTGGTACACAGGGACATGTTGCCTACCCTCATCAAGCAAATAACCCATCAAATACAATAGTAAAAATTTTAAAAAAAATTAAAGAAATAAAATTTGATAAAGGAACAAAAAACTTTCAAGCTACTAACCTAGAAGTAACTAGAATTAATATAGATAATCCAGCTGATAATATAATACCAGGCTCAGCCCAGGCAACATTTAATATAAGATTTAATAATAAACATTCTTCTAATTCTTTAAAAAGAAAGCTAAATACAATTTTCAAAAACGTTACTAAGAAAGATAAGTGTAAATATAACATCAATTATATGGTTTCCGGTGAAGCTTTTTTAACTAAACCAAATAAAACTACATATATGATTCAAGATATCATAAAAAAAATCACTAAAGTGAAAACAAAACTATCAACAACGGGCGGAACTTCTGATGCAAGATTTATTAGAAAAATTACACCTTGTTTAGAGTTTGGTTTAGTTGGAAAAACAATGCACAAAGTTGATGAAGCTGTTTCGCTTTCTGATCTAAAAAAGCTAACTATTATATATTCTAATATTTTAGAAAATTATTTTAAGTGAAAACTGGTTTAATTACTTCTGACACATATCAGAATCATAACACTGGGAAAGGACACCCTGAAAAAATAGATAGAGTTTCAGTAATTTTAGAAAATTTTAAAAAACTAAATAATAAAAATCTAATATGGAAAAAACCTTCTAAAGTTGAAAATCAAATTTTAGAAATTACTCATAGTTCTAATTATATAAAATTTGTTCAAAATTCATTTCCAAAAAAAGGATTATCTTTTTTAGATGGGGATACGATTGTTTCTCCTGGAAGTAAGGATGCAACAGTAGATGCTGTTGGTTCAATTATTACTGCAATTGATGGAGTCCAAAATAAAGAATTTAAAAATGCTTTTTGTGCTGTAAGACCTCCGGGACACCATGCTGAAAAAAATAAAGCAATGGGGTTTTGCATTTATAACAATATAGCAGTAGGTGCTAACTATTTATTAAAAAAATATAATTATAAAAAAGTAGCAATCATTGATTTTGACGTTCATCATGGAAACGGGACCCAAGATATTTTTTATGATAATGAAAAAGTACTGTATATTTCAACTCACCAATACCCTTATTATCCTGGTTCAGGAGCTGAAAATGAAAAAGGTAAATTTAAAAATATTTTTAATATTCCCTTACCTGCGGGCACTACTTCTGAAGAATATTTAAATGCTTATGAATTCGTTCTCAAAAAAATAAAGGAATTTAAACCTGAATTTATTTTATTTTCAGCAGGATTTGATGCTCATAAAGATGATCCTTTAGCTCAATTTCAATTAAAATCAAAAGATTTTTACGATTTAACCAAGAGAACATTAGAATTATCAAAAGTATATTGTGATGGAAAAGTAGTCTCAATTTTAGAGGGAGGATATGATCTTAGTGCACTTCAAGAAAGTACAGAAATGCATGTCAAAGCACTGATAGAATTTAATTGAAAATTTAAAATTATTGATTAAACAATCCTAAATGAAACTTTACAGAATTAAAAAATCTAATATCGATAAAAAAGGCCGTGGCCTTTATGCCACAAAAAATATCAAAGAAGGTGCAAGAATTATTGATTATGTTGGAAAAATTATAACTAATAAACAAACTGAAGAATCAGAAAAATTTGATAACACTAAACCAATTTATTTATTTAATTTAAATAGTAAGTATGATCTTGATGGAGATTTTTCTTGGAATACAGCTCGATTAATTAATCATTCATGTGTAAATAACTGTGATTATAATGGAACAGGTTTAAAACTTTGGATAGTTGCTATAAAAAACATTAAAAAGGGAGAAGAAATAACTTGTGATTATGGATTTGGTTATGATTCAGATTATAAGCAATTTCCTTGCAGATGTGGTTCAAAAAACTGCTGTGGTTATATTGTGCGTGCAGAATCTAGATGGCGAATTAATAAAAAATTTAGATTGAGTCTAAAAAAAAATAACAGAATTAGTAGATAACTTTTTCTAAAAATAATCCATGTGCAGGAGCTGGTGGTGCACATAAAGTTCTTTTCTTAGATTTAAAAACGATTTCAAATTGCTTTAAATTCCATTTTTTTTCAGATAGATATTTTAAACAACCAACCATAGATCTAACCTGCTGCTGCAAAAAGGATTTAGACTTAAAATAAATTTCTATTTTATTTTTTACTTTTTTTATTTTAACTAATTTCATTGTTTTAATTGGACTTTTAGCATTACAACTAGATGATCTAAAAGTTGAAAAATCATTTGTTCCTAAAAGTGTTTTTGCTCCCTTTTTCATTATTTTCAAATCTAATTTTTTTTTAATGTGCCATACCATATTTTTTTCAATAGATGGTGCACTAGCTCTATTAAAAATAACATATTTATAAATTCGTTGTTTTGCAGAAAATCTAGCATGAAAATTTAGTCTTTTTTTTTTAATATTTATTATCGAAATTAACTTTTTATTTAAAAAATAATTAATTGATTTTAAAAATTTGTCTAAATTTTCAATTTTTTTTTTACAATCAAAATGGGCAGATTGTTGTACTGCATGGACACCCCTATCTGTTCTACCGGAACCAATTATTTTTATTTTTTCTTTTTGCAGCATAGAAGTTTTAATTTGTATCAACTTCTGAATAGATTGTCCTTTTGGTTGAATTTGCCATCCACAAAAATTAGTACCTACGTACTCAACTAAAATGTGATATCTATGCATTACTTAAGTTTGATCCCTTTTTTATCTGAGATCCAATCATAAACTCATTAATGTTTTGCGGTCTTTTTCCTTGCCTTTGTATTTCTATAATTTTTATTGACTTATTATTACAGCAAACTTCTAAATAATCGTTCAATACTAGTCCTGGATATCCATATCCATTGCTCATATTAGCTTTTAAAATTTTATATCTCTCATTATTATATAAAAACCAAGCGCCAGGTTTTGGATATAATCCATTAATTTTTCCAATAATACTTTCGGCATCTAGGTTCCAGTCTATTTTTCCTTCTGCCTTTTCAATTTTACTTGCATACGTTGCTTCATTATGTTTTTGGTCAATAAACTCTGAATTATCATCCAAAATATCATCAATATTATCCAAAATTTTTTTTGAAGCTAAAATTGATAATTTTTCAGATACCGTTTCGGCATTGTCTTTCTTCATAATTTCTAATTTATAAGAATTGCATACAGGACCCGTATCTAATTTTTCTTCAATCTTCATAATGCTTATTCCTGTTTCCTTGTCTAAATTCATAATTGACCTTTGTATTGGAGCAGCTCCTCTCCATTTTGGTAATAAAGATGCGTGAATATTGATAAATCCCTTTTTAGATAAACTTAATATTTCTTTGGGAATAATTTGGCCGTATGCAACAACTATAACAACGTCTGGATTTAATTTTTTTAAATAATCATATTCCTCTTTATTATTTTTTAAAGATATGGGAGCTCTAAACTCTATGCTTAACGTTTCTGATATACCTTGAATTGGAGATTTATTAATTTTTTGCCCTCTTTGAGATCTTTGTGGCGGCTGAGTATAAACAACAGATATTGAATAACCATTATGATACAAAGACTTTAAGATAGGAACAGCAAAAAAAGGTGTCCCCATAAAGACAATTTTTTTTAACATTAATTAAACAACTATTCTATCTGGTTTATTTTTAGAAAGTTTTTTTATAATCATTGTTTTTTTTAACTTTGACAAATAATCAATAAATAAAATTCCTTCTAAATGATCTATTTCGTGCTGAATACATATTGCTAATAACCCCTCGGCTTGTAAAAATTTTTTTTCCCCTTGATAATCGAGATATTCAACTTCACATTTTTTTGGTCTTTCTATTTCAGCAAATTGATTTGGTACAGATAAACATCCTTCTTCATAAATTAATTTCTCCAAATCTTTTCCTTTAATTATTGGATTAACAAAAAATATTGGTTTTTTATTATTCGCATCTTTGCTTATATCCATAACAATAATTCTTTTGGGTATGCCAATTTGAATAGCCGCAAGACCGATTCCATTAGCAGCGTACATGGTCTCTAACATATCATCCATTAAAGTTTGTTCATATTTATCAACTTTTTCTACTGGAATTGATATTTCTCTTAGCAATTTATTTGGCTCTGTAATAATAGTTTTTACTGACATAAATTACGATTATTTTATTATATTTTTTATACTTTTAAAGGAAGAATTTTTAACAAAATCTTGTTTCTTAAAGTGTCAATATTAAGCTGATTTAATGCATTTATTATAAAGCTTAATGTTTCTGTATCAATATCTTTTAATTCATCCTGGCCGATAATTTGTGCAAGTCGCAATAATGCCAGTCCTGTATCATTATTATTAATTAAAACTTGAATATCAGCAGGCATATTAGAATTATCTACTTCGTACAAATCTTGATATTTTTTTAAAATCTTTACTCCATCAGATTTTAAAGATTCTAGGATAATTATATCTTTATTCGAAACATAGTATTTTTTATCCCTCTTTGTTTTTTTTAATAAATCATTTAAATCCTTTTGAACAATTTTTAAAGAAACTTCATCTTTAAAATAATTTAATAATTTTGACTGATGAATAATCTTATTATTAATTTTTATTTTAGTTGAAATTGGCTTTTCATTAGCTAAATATACATTGTAAAAATTTATATAATTTGATGGAATCTCATTTATATCTATTGCTTTTAAAATTTTGACTAATTCACTATTAAATGCATTTCCAATTCCTTCTTTTATAAATAAATTTTTTAAAATTTTAACTAATTCTAGTTTAGGCTCTACTTCATTTGTAATAAGTATTCTTTGATAAATTAATGCTTTTGCTTCAACGCTCGTTAAAAGCTTGTATGATTGTTTAACACTTAAAAACTGATCTATACTAAACTGAAATCTTTTATAAAGTTCATATAATTCTTTTTCTTTATAATTTTTTTCATGTGTTGCTTTTTCAATTAAAATAATTTTATTTTGATCTTCCAAGTCAATATTTTCAACACTATCTAATAAATTTGAGTATGAAAGATATTTCCAAATATTTTTCGGAGTTGTTTTTTTAGGCGTAAATTTAAAATCTGGATTTGTTCTATGTGATAAATGAAAATTTAAAATTGTTTTATCAGAAATTATTTCATCAATTTTAACATCATACCCTAATAAATAATTAAATTTTTTTTCAAAAAAATCATCTTTAAAATTTAATTCCTTTTTCAAATCATAAAGCAACTGTGCTTCTTCTTTTTTATCTTCATTTATTAAACAATATATTTTAAATTTTGACAAATAATCGTCATTAATTACTTCTTTAATATTAAAAAATATATTGCAGGACTTTTTTAGCTTAGATTCTGAAAGATATTCATTTACTAAAAATTTAACTAATTTTAAATTTTGATTTATGTTTTTGTTTTTAAATAAATAATCTTCCATTAATTTAAAATCATTATTTTTAATTAGCCAATCAGCCTTTAAATTCAAAAATTGTTCAGATGAAATATTTTTATTAGGAAAATAGGAATTTGTTAAAATTGATATATTTATAATTTCTTTAGCATCATTTGATAAATTAATTGTCTTAAGCTTATTAAAAATATTTAAAATATCTTCTCCATCAGAGTTAACCCACATATCCATTTTAAGATTATTTTCTTCTGGATCATATAAGCCTGCAATGTTTATTTTTTTACTTAATAAAGACTCGTCTTCTACTATTTCTGAAATATCATCTTTTTCTGCCTGCATTTCGTAAATTTTGTTGGTCGAAATACTTTCGTCTTTCAACTGTCCGTTATCAGAACTTTTATCAATTGGCTTTTGGGGTCCTATATTCCAAATATCTACAGGGTCATTAGAATGTGCCTTAAAGTTAAAAACATAAAAAAAAATTAATAAAATTAATATTTTTTTATTATTTAATAATTTTAAAATTTTCATTTGATATAACTTTTTCTATTTTTTTATTTGGAGATGGAAAATCTATTTTATCTACCAAAATTATTGAAATAAAAAATATAAAAAAAACTAAAATAACTTTAATTAATATTTTTGTTACGCTATTTTTGTTAGCAGTACTTGTAATTCTATGAAATTCCATATATTGTTTAATAATTTCAAATTAAGACATATTTGTGTTTTTTCAATAAAGAATTTTATGAAATCAAAAAAAAACCTAATTTTACTAGGTATGATGGGATCAGGAAAGACCACAATAGGCTCACTACTTTCAAAAAAGTTAAGTATAAAATTTATAGATGTAGATCGTGAAATAGAAAATAATTCAAAAATGAAAATCGTAGAAATTTTTAAAAAAAAAGGTGAAAATTTTTTCAGAAATTTAGAACAAGAAATTACATTAAAATCATTAAATTCTTCTAACAGTATAATTGCACTGGGTGGAGGGGCATTTATTAACGAAAATATTAGAAAAGAGGTTCTAAAAAATAATTATTCATTCTGGCTTCATTGGGGTAACTTCATATTGTTAAATAGAATCAAAAGAAATAACAAAAGACCTATTGCTTTAAATTCAAATAATATTGAATTAATCAAGTTAATTGAAAAACGCAAGAAAATATACTCCAAAGCGCAATTTAAAATAAACTGTAACAAGCTCACTAAAACTGAAATAGTTAAAAAAATTTTAAAATTATATGAGCATAATTAAACTTAAGATAAATACCAAGAGTAATAAATATCCTATATTAATTGGATCAGGGATATCTTCTAAGCTTTTAAAGATATTAAATGATAATTCAATAAAATTTGATAAATGTTTACTAGTAATAGATAATAAAATTCCAAAATTTTTAATCAATAAAATAATTAAATCATTAAATAATAAAAAAAAAATTATTACTTTTTTTAATGCTAATGAAAAAAATAAAAATCAATTAAGTGTAAACAAGATATTAGAAGTTTTATTAAAAAATAATTTTAACAGACATGATTGTTTAATATCTATTGGAGGCGGTATTACTGGAGATGTATCTGGATTTGCAGCAAGCATATTTAAAAGAGGAATTAAATTTATAAATATCCCAACTACCCTTTTGGCACAAGTAGATTCATCAATAGGCGGTAAGACAGGAATAAATTCAAGTTATGGAAAAAATTTAATTGGGTCATTCTACCAGCCAAATCTCGTTCTATCAGACATAAATTTTTTAAAAACACTTTCACGAAGGGAGATTATCTGTGGATATGGAGAAATTTTAAAACATTCATTAATTAATGATAAAAAATTTTTTTTCTTTTTAAATAAAAATGCATCTAAAATATTAAACTTAAAAAATCCATTTATTAATAAAGCAATCTATAAAAGTTGCTTAATAAAAAAAAAAGTGGTCGAAATTGATGAAAAAGAAAAAGGACTAAGAAAAATATTAAATTTTGGTCATACATTTGCTCATGCTTTTGAGGCTACTTTAAAATATTCAAAAAAAATCAACCATGGAGAGGCCGTTATACTCGGCATCAGTATTGCATCTAAATTTAGTTTAAATAAAAATTTATTATCATTAAAAGAATTTAAAATAATTCAAGACCATCTAATTAAATATAAATTACCTGTAAATCTAAAAAAATTTTTTTCTTCTAAAAAAATAAATAGTATTATTACATTTATGAAAATGGATAAAAAAAACAATACTGAAAAAATTAATTTAGTTTTATTAAAAAGAATTGGAAGTCCAATTTTTCATTTGAATTTTGATAGTAAAAAATTATCTAATTTTTTTAGAAAAGAATTAACTAATTAAAATCTGAATAGAGTGTATATATTTTTTTAATTCCTCATTTAAAATTTGATAGATTTTTTTTGTTGATTTTATTTTGTCTAATTTTTTTAATTCTTCTGACTGAATAAGTAATTTTAAATGAAACTTGCCTATTTTATGAAATTTATGTTTTTTATGTAGAAAAGTTTTATCTTCAATTTTTATTTTTTCTACGGAAATATTACCTTTAATTTTTTCTTTAACAATTGATATTAATTGATTTATATCCATAATATTATTTATATTATTATATACTATGAAAAATATTTGTGATTGGAATAATTGTTTTGAAACTGGAGAGTATAAAGCTCCAATTGAGAAGGATAATAGTAAAAGTCATAGATTACTTTGTTTAAATCATGTCAAAGAATTTAATAAAAACTGGAACTATTTTTCAGATATGAATGATGATCAAATTTATGATTTTTTAAAATCTGATATGGTATGGCATAAACCCACTCAAAGTTTTAGCTCTTCTGATAATTTTTTTAAAATTCTTTGGAATAATGCATTAAAAGATGAATTTGATAAGTCTAAACTAAAAAGTCAATTTAATCACATGAGTCGGTTTAAATTTAACCATAATGACGTAAAAGCATTTGGCATACTTGGGGTTTCGGTTGGATTAAAGTGGCAAAAAATACAAAATAAATTCAAAACTCTTGTCAAAAAATTTCATCCTGATATGAATTTGGGTAATAAAAAATACGAAGAAAAATTAAAGCTTATTACGCTAGCATATACGCAACTTAAAAAAACATATAGAGCAAAAATTGACACCTAACTTAAATATAGAACCGGACATCAAAATATCTATAAAACAAACTTTTGGAATAGATACTGATATGAAAATAAATGCTTTTTCTAAAAAGAATGAATATGTTCCTGAAATTGATAAAACATATAAATTTGATAGAGATACAACTCTTGCTGTACTTTCTGGTTTCGCTTTTAACAAAAGAGTTATGATTCAAGGCTATCATGGAACTGGAAAATCTACGCACATAGAACAAATTGCTGCTAGACTAAATTGGCCATGCATTAGAATTAATCTGGATAGTCATATAAGCCGAATAGATTTAATAGGTAAGGATGCAATAATTGTTAAAGAAAACAAGCAAGTTACTGAGTTTAAAGAAGGTATATTGCCATGGTCGATACAAAACCCCGTTGCGTTAGTTTTTGATGAATACGATGCAGGAAGACCAGATGTAATGTTTGTAATTCAGAGAGTTTTGGAAGCCGAAGGTAACTTCACTCTTTTAGATAAAAATAAAGTAATTAAGCAAAATAAATATTTCAGATTATTTGCAACATCAAATACAATTGGTCTTGGCGATACAAGTGGATTATATCATGGAACGCAGCAAATTAACCAGGGTCAAATGGATAGGTGGAATATTGTAACTACACTAAACTTTTTAAGCTTCGAAAAAGAAATGGACATTATTTTAGCAAAAAATAAAAACTTAAATAACGTCAAAGGCAAAGAAAAAGTTTCAAGTATGATAAAAGTAGCGTCACTTACACGAAGAGGTTTTATGGCTGGAGATATTTCTACATTAATGAGTCCAAGAACGGTTTTACATTGGGCAGAAAATACTGAAATATTTAAAGATGTTGGCTATGCATTTAGAATAACTTTTTTAAATAAATGTGATGAGATTGAAAAAAATATTATTGCTGAATACTATCAAAGATGTTTTGGAGAGGATCTTCCTGAATCAATGATAAACATTCAGATCTAAATGAATAATAAAGAAGATAATTTTAAGGAAAAATTCAAACAAGCCCTACTTTCAACTGCAAAAGTAATTTCTGATGATTACATGCTTAATGTAAATAAAAAAAATAAAAATTTAAGTTCAAAAAATATAGATTTTTTTGAATTAGATAATCTTAATAATAAATATGATTTTATAAAATTAAGAGCACAAACAGATTCAAAAGCTTTAAGGCAAAAATTTTCTAATAAAGAAATATATAAAAACAATCTACCTAATAATAAAGCTTGTAGATCTTTGTACGATATGTCAGAAAAAATAAGATGCGAACTTTTAGGAGCCAGGATTCTTAAAGGTGTTTCAAAAAATTTAATTGAAAATTACAATAAAATAATAAATCTTAAAAGAAAAGACCAATTAAAAACAAAAAAAGATACTACTGCTCCTGAAGCATTTGAAATTTATATGTTGAAAAAATTCTTTGGCATAAAGCTAAATCCACTTTCTAAAAAAATTCTAAACTTCTGGGAAAAAGAATTTAACTTATCCTTAGACAGCCATATCAAATTTTTAAATCAAAATTTAGAAAATCAAGAAATATATAATTCTAAATTTTCAGAACTACTCCAAAAAATAGATATTTTTAATGATAAAAATGATAGTGAAAAAAATGAAGATGAAGATGGCAATAAAGAGCTGGATAATGATTCAAACAATGAAGATAATGAATCGCCCTCTGGAAACCAAGAAAAAAAAGGACAAGAAGATAGCTCCATGGGTAGCGACTCTGAATATAATCTTGATGAATACAAATTGGATGAACAATTAGTTGATACTGATTCAGAAAAACAAAGCTCAGAAACTGTTTTGCAAAAAATTAATTTCGGAATAAATGATAAAGAATATTCAATTTTCACAAATAGATTTGATGAAGTGACAAAAGCTGAAAAGCTTGAAAGTGTTGAAGAAATAAATAAATTAAGGAAAAATTTAGACCAACAGCTAATCAGTTTTCAGGATTTAGTTACAAAATTAGCAAATAAACTTCAAAGACAACTTCTGGCTAAACAAAATAGAGCTTGGGAGTTTGATCTAGAAGAAGGTCTATTAGACAGTTCAAAATTAACAAGGATTATTATGGATCCTTACAACTCGCTTTCATTTAAAAAAGAAAAAGATCTAGATTTTAAAGATACAGTTGTAACTTTATTAATTGATAACTCTGGATCAATGCGTGGTAGACCAATCACTATTGCTGCACTTTGTGCTGACATATTATCAAGAACTCTGGAAAGATGTTCTGTAAAAGTGGAAATTTTAGGGTTTACTACAAAAAACTGGAAGGGGGGAAAAAGCAGAGAGGAATGGAATAAAAACAGTAAATCAAAAAATCCAGGTCGACTAAATGATCTAAGGCACATTATTTATAAAAGTGCAGATACACATTGGAGACAATCTAAAAAAAATCTTGGCTTAATGCTTAAAGAAGGATTATTAAAAGAAAATATAGATGGAGAAGCAATTGCATGGGCTTACAGCAGACTAAATAAAAGAAAAGAAGAAAGAAAAATTTTAATGGTAATATCAGATGGTGCTCCAGTTGATGATTCAACATTATCTGTAAATTCAGGCGATTTTTTAGAAAAGCATTTAAAAAAAATAGTAAAATATATTGAAACAAATACTAATGTAGAAATTCTAGCGATTGGTATAGGTCATGACGTATCTAGATATTACAATAAAGCAATAAAAATTTCTGATGTTCAAGAGTTAGGAGATGTTATGATTGATCAACTAAGTGGATTGTTTGAAAATAAAAATAAACTTAATTAAAGTTTTAATAGTTCTTTATTTTTCCACTTTATTATAACTACAGCACCTTTTTTTTTATTTAAATTGCTAAAATTTACAATTGCTAAATTTTTTTCTAAAAGAGTTTTTCCAATAAAAGTTCCAAGACCCAATCCATATTTTGAAGCATGTGCGTCATCAGTCGTTCTAATATACGGCTCTCCCAATTTGTGTTGATCAATTAAATCTTTAGGAAATCCCGGTCCGTCATCCCTAATCATAATCTCTGTCTCTTTGGTATCACTTTTTAAAAATATTTCTATCTTAGTTTCACTAAATTTATTGGCATTTCCAATAAAATTTCTAAGTCCATATATAATTTCTGGTGATTTATATTTGGTTATTGGATTTTTAAAATCGTCTAAATTAATTATAAATTTTTTATTACTAATTTCCTGGAATGATCTTACAATCTCATAAACATAATCTTTTAATGTTAAATTAGAATCAATAAATTTATCCTCTATTATTGGATTTAGTGTTAATTTTTTAAGTATTTCATTACATCTGTTACTCTGATCAACTAATAAATCTAAATCTTTTTTAATTCTTGTGCTGTCTTTAAGTTCTTTTTGTAATTCTTTTACAGTCAATAAAATTGTTGATAATGGCGTTCCAAGCGAATGAGCTGCTGCAGCTGCTTGGCCCCCTAATGAAAGTAACTCATTCTCTTTTGCCATAATTTCTTGAATTTGATCATAGGCTTGTTTCCTAATTCTATTTTCTATTCCGAATTTAACACCAAAATATACAAGGAATATTAAACCTATTAATATCGATAATGGAATACTATATAAATAATATTCGGGAGCGTAAAAATGTGAATTTTCAGGTTGCGGGAGTTTACTGTAAAAAAAAGTTAATATAATTAAACATAAAATTGTTATTGTAACTAATATTATTGAACTTTTAATTTTTAAATATTGAGAAGAAAAAACTGCTGGAATTATTAGTAAAATGATAAATGGGTTTGTGATGCCTCCTGTTAAATAAAGCAAAAAACTTAATTGTAAGATGTCATAACCCAAGTATGCTGTAGAGACTATATTGTTTAACTGATTTTCTTTAATTTTAATTTGTAAATAAATATTAGTTAAAATACTGATAATTACTACTGAAAGGCAAAAAATATAATTAAATTCGTATTTGAAAAAAAAATTTACTACTAAAATAGCAAATACTTGCCCCGCATATGCAATCCATCTAAGATTAGCATATGTAGATTTATCGAGTGTATATAATTTTGAAGCTTCAAGAAACTTCATTTTATTAAATATCTAAATTTGAAACATTAATTGCATTTGATACTATAAAGTCTTTTCTTAAAGCTACATCATTTCCCATCAAGGTGTGAATAATGTCTTGATCTTTTTTTATATCTTTAGAATATTGAACTTGAAGTAAATTTCTTGTCATGGGGTTTAATGTCGTATTCCATAATTCTTCAGGGTTCATTTCGCCTAGTCCTTTAAATCTTTGTATACTCATTTTAGATTTTTCTTCATTATAAATTTTTAAAAATTCCTTACTCCCTTTTTTTATTTTTTTTAATTCTTTTGAATTATCTAAAATATATTTATCTAAATCTTTTTCATCTTTTATATAAATTCCTTTTGTACCTTTATTGATTTTAAATAATGGGGGCTGAGCAAGATATACATGCCCATTTTCAATTAATTTATTAAAAGGTTTGTTGTTTAAGAAAGTGAGTAGAAGGGCTCTTATATGAGATCCGTCTACATCGGCATCCGTCATTATAATTATTTTCCCATATCTTAAATCCTTTAAATCTATCTCTTCATCTTTGGGATCTAGCCCCAGGGCGTTAATTAAAGTTACAATTTCGTTAGATGAAACCATCTTAGATAAAGTTTTTGTCCTATGCTCATTTCCGTTTCCATTTTTTTTAGTTGAATTTTTTTCATCAACATAAGTATTTAAAATTTTCCCTCGTAATGGAAGAACGGCTTGATTTTCTCTATTCCTTCCTTGCTTGGCAGAACCACCAGCTGAATCTCCTTCAACTATAAAAAGTTCTGTTCCTTCTTGTTTTGATATTTGGCAGTCTGCTAATTTTCCAGGTAAGCCTGTCAATTCCAAAGCTCCTTTTCTTCTAACATTTTCTCTTGCCTTCCTAGCAACGTCACGCGCTAGAGCAGCTTGTATAACTTTAGCAAGAATTATTTTTGCAATTGATGGGTTTTGATCAAACCATATTGATAATTTTTCATTTACAATTGTTTCAACTGTCATTCTCACTTCAGAAGAAACTAATTTATCTTTTGTTTGTGAAGAAAATTTTGGGTCAGGTATTTTAGCTGATAAAACGCATGTAAGGCCTTCTTTGATATCATCTCCTGAAACTGTTAATTTGTTTTTTTTTAACAAATTGTGTTCATTTGCATACTTATTAATTACTCTTGTTAACGCACTTCTAAACCCAAATAAGTGAGTACCACCATCTTTTTGAAAAATATTATTTGTATATGGAGAAATGTCCTCGCTGTATCCAGCATTCCATTTTAATGAACATTCTACTTCTATATTTTCTTTTTTGCCTTCAAAATAAATAGGTTTTTTAAACAAATCATTGCCAACCTTATTCTGCAATTTTTCTCTTTTTTCGTCTAAATAATTAACAAATTCTGTAATCCCACCATCAAATTTAAATTCAGTTTGTTTAGATTTTTTTTGTGTTAAATCATTAATCAAAATTTTTATACCTTTATTTAAAAAAGCCAATTCTCTCATTCTTTTTTGAATAATATTTGCACTAAATTTTGTTGATGAAAAAATTTCTTTTGAGGGTAAAAATTTTATTTGCGTGCCTGAATTTTTTGATTTTCCAATACTTTTTAATGGTTTTTTCGCAGCACCATTTTTAAATTCAATAAAATATTTTTTTCCGTCTCTATTGATTTCTAGTTCTAATTTTTCTGATAATGCATTTACAACTGAAACACCAACGCCATGTAGACCGCCTGACACTTTATAAGAATCATGATCAAACTTACCACCAGCATGAAGTTGTGTCATAATAACTTCTGCTGCTGATTTTTTTTCTCCCTTATGAATATCAACTGGTATTCCTCTCCCATCGTCTCTCACTGCAATAGTTCCATCCAGATTAATATCAATCTCAATATTTTTGCAATGTCCCGCTAATGCTTCATCAATTGAATTATCTACAACCTCATAAACCATATGATGAAGTCCAGTGCCATCGTCTGTATCACCAATGTACATGCCTGGTCTTTTTTTAACTGCCTCAAGACCTTTTAAAACTTTAATGGAGTCTGCCTTATATGTGGATTTATTTGTCATTTTTTAATTTTGGAAAATAAAATTATATCATTTTTTATGCCAAAATAATCACAATTAATTCATTTAAATTAGAATAAACTATCAAATAAGCATTGATTTTAAATGGTTATTTAAGATCAGAACATTAAAAATTAGATTAAGTTTCTAGATTAATAAATCAAAATTTTTAAGCCAATTTTAATGGCGGAGAGAGTAAAATTCGAATCCACGGTACCTTTGACATTACACACACTTTCTAAGCGTGTGCCTTATACCGTTCGACCATCTCTCCTTTGCATCAAAATGAGTATTTAATTATTAAAATTTTTTCTTGAAATTGTTGCAATACTTCCGGTGTCTTCAAGCGCTAAAAAAAAAATTTGACCATCATTACTCGATGTTATGTCTCTTATTCTTTCACCTACAAATATTTTTTCTTGAGTTATAATCTTATTATAATTTTTATCAAATTTTACTCTATAAATACTGCGTCCATTTAAGGATGTTATTAAAAAATTTTCATTCCATTTTGGAGAAAAATCTCTATCCACATTAATAATTTCTGAAATTCCTATTGCAGGAGTATATGCGTAAATAGGTTCCTGAAAATTAAGAGAACTATGATCTTTATTAAACAAAAATTCATTATTTATATTAAAATTTATGTATGGTTCTCCATAAGATGCTTTATTCCAACCATAATTAGCATTTTTTTTAATTAGATTAATTTCATCTCCACCCATCGGTCCATGTTCGGTTGATAATATCGTATTACTATCAACAACAATTAATCCTTGTGCATTTCTGTGACCAGATGAAAAAATTTCATATGAACTATTATTTAAATCTACTTCAAGTATTTTTCCATGTGATGAGTTAAGGTTTTGTGCATTCTTCCCAGAATAGTCACTTGTTGTAAGTAAAATTTTTCTTTTATTGTCGTTTAAATAAAATTTCATTCTCCCTCCTCCAATATCTAATTTTGAGTGGGAATCACAATCGATAGTTTTAAAAAATTCTTTAAAAAATATATTTTTAAAATTTAAGCTAGATTTAGAAATTACTATATTATAGCAATTCTTTATTTTTATGTCCTCTTCTGCATGTGAAATAAATATTTCATTATCATGAATTAAGAGATCCAGTATTCCTACAGTTGATATTATATTTTTTAAATTATTATTAATAATAATTTTTTTATCTTTATTCGAGTTTATTAAGTCAGAAACGTTGTAATAATAAGAAGATCCATTAGCATACATAATAAATATTTTATTTAAAACATGTTCGATTAAAAATTTATTATCTATATTATAGCCTCGTGGTAAATTTTTTATAATTTTTTTTGAAGTATTATTTTTTGAAATATTATTTTTTGAAATATTTATTTTTTTTAAGAATACTTTAAGATATTGTGTTTCAGGAAGGTTTTTCCCACGATAATCTTTTGCAAGTAAAGTTTTATAATCAATCAGCTTAACGTAAGAAACAAATAATAATTTAGATAGTTCAAATAATAAGTAAAATACCACTAATAAAATTGAAAAAATAAATATTTTTTTTTTAGACTTTGAATTAAAAAAGTTCATTACGAATTACATACAAAAATTTATAGCAAAATCAAATGCAATCTCCAGCTATCATCAATATTCACAATATGGTATACTACATCTTTTACTGACAGTGTTAAGATGTTCAAAAATCTTATTTAAGTGCGCTAAATATGTTGATTTATTTATCAGATAACAAAGCAAATTAACACATATTTGCTTAAACTTATAAAATTAGGTATTTAAACTTTTATTATTATTCCAGAAATATATTAAAAAAATTATATTAAATGAAAATAAAAAAAAAATTACAACAAATATTTAAAAAAAATATTCAAAAAATTTTCATTTTTTTTCATGGAAGAATTTTTTACGAAAATAATTATAATTTTTTAAAAGAAAACTCTTTAAATAAGATAAAAAAAATTAACATAAACAATCTAAATTATAGTTGCTATATTATTGGTAATGGAATTTTATATACAGACCTTGTTGAGAGTGTTTCGGTCATTTCAAATAAAAATCTTGTACCGGGGGCAAATTTTCAGAAAATAAATAATATATTAGTCAATGATGATAAAAATATCTCTTTAGTTAAAGGAACACCAAGAATAAAAAAAAAATTAACGGTACTGTTGCTTCATTAATTCAGGATGCAAGTGGTAAAAATTATGCACATTGGTTATTGGATATTCTTCCAAAGTTAGAAATTTTAAGAAAAGCTATATCCATAGATTCAGTAGATTATTTTCTATTACCTGATTTAAAATATAATTTTCAATATGAAACTTTAAAAAGTTTAAATATTCCCTTAAAAAAAATGTTAAATAGTCGACTTAACAGACACCTTCAGGCCAAAAAGTTAATAGTAATGGATCATCCTTGGTATCACAAAGGATCTGTGCATGACGAAATGGTTAATATACATGAGTGGACTGTTAAATGGCTAAGAACTAAGTTTTTAAAAATTGTAGAATATAAAGCTGAAAATCTTAAAATATTTATTGATAGAACTGATTCAATTTTTGATCATTGTCAAATAATTAACTCAAAAGACCTTTGGAATTTATTAAAAAAAAAAGGTTTTAAAAAATACAAGTTAAGTGAAATTAATTTTAATGACCAGGTAAATTTATTTAATTCAGCAAATACAATTGTTGGAGCACATGGCGCTGGGTTTGCTAATACAATTTTTTCTAGACCAAATACTAAAATAATTGAAATTAAACCAATTTACCATAAAAATGAATACATTAATAAAATTTCAAAAATCAATAATTTGAATCATAAAGTTATAATCTCAGAAAAAATTGAAATAAATGGGATAGAAGAGCCTGGAGATATTTTTGTTGATTTGAATAATCTAGAAAAAATTCTAGATGCTTAACCAGGTTTAAATATCTATTCCCATAAATCTCCTGAAAAGCTTCGTTCAGATGCTATAGAGTTTATCGATATGGCGGAGAGAGTGGGATTCGAACCCACGGTACCTTTGACAGTACACACACTTTCCAAGCGTGCGCCTTAAACCACTCGGCCATCTCTCCATTGAATTAAAAAATATTAACTGGACAGTTTATAGGTCTTCATTGGATCTCATAAGTTATTTTAATATAATTATATTTTTCTAAAATAATACTATTATTTATTTATTAAATTTTTATATTTATAATAAGCTAAAATTTTAGATAAATATAAAATCACTTTTTTAAAATTTAGTATAAAAATATTAATTAAAAATTTGTAATGATAATTAGTTATTTTATTCTGAATTTCTATAAATTTTTTGTTTTTTGTTTTTATTTTTGAAAAATACATTAACTCATCTAATGTCAGATAATAATTTTGTAAAAACTCACGTTTAAAGAAATTTTTCACTTTACTAATTCCGTGAATATGAATTGCTTTAGAGGAAAAAATTTGTAAGATAGATTTTTTTGAATTAACAAACTTTCTACACAAATCATCATCAGAGAAAAATAGAAAAAGATTTTCATCAAAATATCCAATTTTTTTAAATTCATCAACTTTCATACACATAGATGAACCCAAAACAGACTGAACGCAAGCATCCCCCGTGATATTAAGGGGATCGATTTTTTTACCATTTTCGGGTAGTAAACCACCATTATAAGTTATTTTTGAATTTTGATCATAGGTAGTTGGAGAAGTAATTGAACAATTTTCATAAAATTGGAGCTTTTCAACAAGGATTAAAATATTTTTTTTATCAATAATACAGTCTGCGTTTAATATTAACATGAATTTTGTATTTACATATTTAGATGCTTGATTATGAGCTTTGCTAAAACCTATATTTTTATCGTTAAGTATATATTTTAAAATCTTAAAATTTTCTGAAATTTTTTTTTTTAATTCAGTATTTCCTGCATTATCCACCAAAATTACTTTAAATTCAGATAATCTAGACAAGCAATCAAAAATTATTTTTTTTTCTTCTTCGTAAAGTACTATTTGAATTGTAATATCATCTATTAATTGCATTAAAATATTTATTTATGAATCTATATTAGTATATAAATAACAAAAATAATTTAATTTAAATATAAAATGTTAGAGGAATTTTATCAAAGAATGGCTCTCCTTGAGTCTAGAAAAATCACATATAAAATAGCAATTTTATTAAAAAGTATATTTGGTGAGAAGAACCCAGGAAGTTTAAATTTTGATTTTTCAAATGAGCCAACGAGAATTGAAATAGTACAAAGAATAATCGACTTAAAAAATTATAGGTCCTATCTTGAAATAGGGACTTTTATGGATGAATTATTTTCAAAAATAAAATGTAAAAAAAAAATCGGCGTTGACCCCTTTTCTGGGGGAAACACAAGAATGACAAGTGATTATTTTTTTAAACAAAATAAGGAAAAATTTGATTGTATATTTGTGGACGGTTTGCATCATTATGATCAAGTAAAAAAGGATATTGAAAATTCAATAAATTGCTTAAATGAAAATGGTATTTTATTAATGCATGATTGTTTGCCAATTAGCATATCTGCTCAATCGATTCCAAGGACTGAAGTAAATTGGAATGGAGATGTTTGGAAATCATTTGTAGAACAAAGAACCAAAGTAAATTTAGATTGCTATACTATATTTGCGGATCACGGAGTCGGAGTTATTTTAAAAAGAAGAAATAGATCTTTGTTAAATTTGAATATTAAAAATTTTAAAAACCTTAAGTTTATATATTACTATAAACTCCATCAAGAGATAATGAATATAATTAAATTTGATGAATTAATTAAAATAATTTAATTATTCTATAGAATTATGAAAAAAATACTAATATCTGGTGGATCTGGTTTTATTGGTTCAAACCTGGTTAATGCATTAAGTAAAAAATACAAATTAATTTTATTGTTAAGGTCCAAAAAAAATTTAAAAAAAATTAAATATACTTTTAATCAAAATATTTCATTCAAATATTTCAAAAATAATAATGAATTAAATAGTAAATTAAAAAAAATTAAAGCTCTATGGCTAATACATTGTGCAACACATTATGTTAAAAATCATCAAACGAATGATGTTTCTAAAATTATTAATTCAAATATTGAATTTGGAACAATACTTCTTGATAATCTAAATATTATGGGTATTAAAAATTTTATTAATTTTTCTACTGTATGGGAGAATTATAACGGGATTAAGGTTAATCCAAATAATTTATACTCTGCTTCAAAACAAGCCTTTGCAAAAATGATAAATTATTATCAAATTATTAATAAAAAAATTAATTTTTATAACTTAATTATATCCGATACATTCGGCGAAAGAGATAAAAGAAAGAAATTTATAAGTATTTTAAAACAAAATATTATTAATAAAAAAGAAACAAAAATTGTCTCTAAAAATCTTTTTGTTAATTTGTTAAATGTCGATGATATTGTTTTTGGTGTTTGCTCTTTATTAAAAAATAAAATTAAACCAGGAAAATATAATATGGTTAATAAAAAAAATTTTAAGGTTATTGATTTGATTGAACAAATACAAAAGAAAGGAAAATTTAAAGTTAAATTAAAATGGCTTTCGTCAAAAATAATTAAAGAAAAAATATATAATTATAAGTCCTTGCCCAAATGGAATTCAAGAAAAAGTAGTATAGATGATTTAACCAAATTTATTTTAAAAGACTATAAAACTTGATTTTCCCAATATTTAATTTAGAAAGTTTGGATGCATAAAATTTATTATGGGAAAGCTGTATACGACAATAAAGAAATCAATGCCGTTATAAATGTATTAAAAAAACACAGTTTAACACTCGTCGATGGACCTCACGTAAAAAAATTAGAGAAAACTGCAGCAAAAATATTTGGCAAAAAGTATGGCCTAATGGTCAATTCAGGATCTTCTGCAAACTTACTTGCTTTAAGCTCTTTTAAATTTAAAAAGGGCAGTGAAGTGATAACGCCATCTCTTACCTTCTCAACAACAGTAGCACCAATTTATCAATTAGGATTAATGCCCCATTTTATTGGTGTTATAGAAAATAAATTTCTTGCAGATCCAGACCAAATCGAAAAATGTATAAATAAAAAAACTGTTGCAATCATGATACCAAATTTATTGGGTAACATAGCAGATTGGACAAAAATTAATAAAATTGCAAAAAAATATAAATTAAAAGTTATAGAAGATTCTGCTGACACAATTGGATATACAGTAAATAAAAAAATTAATGGTAATTTATCTGATGTAGCTACAAATAGTTTCTATGCATCTCATATAATTAATGGAGCTGGATCTGGTGGAATAGCTTGTTTTAATGATTACAAACTCTATCAAAATGCAAAACTACTAAGGGGCTGGGGAAGATCTTCAGCAACTTTTAATGAATCTGAAAAAATTGAAGATAGATTCAATGTAAAAATATCTGGAATTCAATATGATAAGAAATATATTTTTTCTGCACTTGGTTATAATTTTCTTCCTTCAGAAATATCTGCTGCATTTGCTATAGAGCAAATTAAAAAATTAAAAAATAATATATTATTAAGAGATAAAAATTTTAATTACTTAAAAAAGTTTTTTAAAATTTATTCAAAGTATTTCAAATTACCCGAAACATATCCAAAAGTTAAAACACCATGGTTAGCTTTCCCGTTAGTAATTAAACAAAACAAAAAATTTAACAGAAGAGAAATGCAAATTTTTTATGAAAAAAACAATATTCAAACCAGAACAATATTTACTGGTAATATTTTAAAACAACCTATTATGAAAAATTTAAAATATAAGTTACATAAAAATACATCTCTTATTGCCAATGATGTTATGAAAAATGGCATTCTTTTAGGTTGTCATCAAGGTCTTTCTAAGAATGAACTTAAATATATATGTGACAAGTTTCTAAAATTTGCCAAAATAAAAAAATTATAATTTCAGTGAAAAAAAAAATAATACTTATTTCTATTATTTTTCTTTTTATTTATATATGGAAAGATTATAAAAAAATAGATTTTAGCTATATTAATCAAAGTAAAATTACATATGGTTACAAAAATCTAAATAATAATATCTTAAAAAGAATTCATCTCTTCATAAATCAAAAAGTTGAAAATTACTTAATCTCAAATAACGCAGAACATAAAAACTACTGGAAAATTGAAGACAGTAACTCAAGAAATAACTTGCCTAAATATAAATTTAAAACAAAAGCTAAAAAACTTACCCTTAGTGAAAATAATTATTACTATAATTCAAATAATTGGCCAAGAAGTCATGGCAATGATTACTCGGATAGATTTTCTAATTTAAAATTAATAAATAAAGATAATGCACAAAACTTATCTGTTGCATGGACTTTTCTAGCGAATGATAAAAAAGATATCCAAGCGAATCCTATTGTTGTGGATGGAATTATATACACACCAATTTCAGGTGGGTACATAGCGGCAATAAATGGCTCTAGTGGAAAAATAATTTGGAAATCTTCTCACTATGGAGACTTTGCTGCAAAACGTGGTCTAGTTTATTGGTCTGGAAAAAAAAATAATGAAAGTAGAATTATATTTTCAAATAGAGAAAAGCTCATTTCACTTAACGCAAAAAATGGAAAAGAAATAAAAAATTTTGGAAACAATGGCAAGATTCGTACGGGGCTGAATGTTGTGACTCCAGTATTTTATAAAAATAATATTATTATTGCTACGTGGGATCATGCAATAGAAGCATATGACTTATTAAGTGGTAAAAAAAAATGGAAAATAAAATATAAAAAAAAAATCAATAAAAGAAATGGTGGTGTGCTGTTTAATAATGAGGGTGCAAATCCTTGGGCTGGAATATCTATAGACAAATCAAGAGGTTTATTATTTATTACAACTGGAAACCCACATGATTATTTTGATGGTTCACGGCGACCTGGAAAAAATAAATATTCAAATAGCATTATAGCAATAGATTTAAATAATAAAAAAATACTATGGGATTTTCAAGAAACAAGTCATGATATTTGGAATCTTGATATATCGGCACCCCCAATTTTAACAAAAATTAAAATAAATAATAAATTTATAGATGTTGTCGTCACTCCCACAAAACTATCAAATACAATTATATTAGATAGACTTTCCGGATTACCAATATTTGATTTTAGATTAAGAAAAGCACCTACATCCAAAATACCTGGTGAAAAAACTTCGTCTTATCAACCCGATTTAAATTTACCAGAGCCATTTTCAAAAAATATATTTCAATTAGATGATCTATGGGCAGTAGATGAAAAAGAAACTGAAAAATTAATTAAAAAATATTCAAATCATAACTTTGGATTTTATGAAGCACATGAATTAAATAAAAAAACACTACGATATAATTTTTCTGGTGGGGCTGAATGGATGGGCGCAACTGTCAATCAAATAAATGGGATCATGTATGTTACGTCAAATAACATATTATGGGAAACTGAATTAATTTTAGATAAGAGAAATAATAATAGCTTAGCACCAAATTACCGGAGTAGTTTTAAAAGAGTGCTTTATAAAAAAAAATACCCAGCTGTTAAGCCGCCTTGGGGTGTGTTAACAGCCTTAGATTTGAATAATGGTAAAGTTATTTGGCAAGTTCCACTGGGAGAATATAAAGAGTTATCTAAAAAAGGAATAGCACCAACTGGAACAGAAAATTTTGGTGGAGCATCAGTTACAGCAGGAAATATTGTTATTGCTACTGGCTCTCTAGATAAAAAAATATATGTCTTTGATTCAACAAATGGAAACATTATTTATAATTATGAACTTCCATATATTGGCTCTGCACCACCAACTACATATCTTAGCAATGGAGAGCAATATATTTTAGTCCACGCTACAGGAGGTATGTCATTAAAAAAAGGTTATCCAAATTTGGTTGAAACTGGAAACGCATTAGTAGCTTTTAAATTAAAATAATAAATTACCAAACTAGAAGCCTAAATTTAGCAGTTTTGGGAAGACTATAGACTTTATATTAACTTAAAAGATTTTAAAAAAAAATTATATAATCCAATTTTTATAAATATTTTTATTATTAATGATAATATCTGGATATGAATTATCAATGTCAATCTTTTCAAAATATTGCCCTCTATCAAAAAGATCTTTTTTTCCTTTTATAAGTTTTTTAATTCTTTCTATATTAGTATAATAATTTAAATTATATTCTGAATGAGCAAATGATTCGAGCTTTTCTGATATTTTTTCAGGTTCCATTAAATATGAAAAATGCCACCCACCATTATCTATAATATTCCAATTTATCTTATAAAATTTTATAAATGAGTATTTTTTCACTTTTTGATTTCTTAACCATTGAGGACTTTTTAAATATTTTTTTTTACAAATTTTTGTTCCGTACCAAAAAGGCATTGTCTTATTTAATAAATTAAATTTGTAATACAAGTTTTTTTGTCTAAAAACTGTATATTTATGGTTTTCAATTTTTTTAATTTTTTGTACGTTTGGTATTTCATCAACATCTGATATCATTACATAGTCATTTTTATCAATGCCTGAAAATCCATTGCTTATATAATTCCTTTGATAATTTTCCCTGTCCCATGCCTTTAAATTTTCGGGAAAATTTTCTATTAATAAATATTCAATTTTATTTTTATATTTACTAAACTTGTTTATATTAAAAAAATTTTTTTTTTTTTTCCCTTGATGATTGTAAAGAGATTCTACTAATATAAATTTTTCAAAAACATCATACAAATAGTTTAGTCTTATATCTAATATTAAATCTTCATTATTAAACATAAAGCAATCGTAGATTTTCATTTTTATTTTTCTTTATTTATTTTTAAAACTCCAATAAATGCTTCTTGTGGAATTTCTACTCTTCCAAATTGTTTGGATCTGGCTTTGCCTTTTTTTTGTTTTTCGAGTAATTTTCTCTTCCGATCTGTTGCTCCACCACCATGGATCTTGGTCAACACATCCTTTTTAAATCCCTTAATAGTTTCTCTAGCAATAATTTTTCCACCTATTGTTGCTTGCACAGGTATCATAAAATTATGTCTAGGAATTAAATCTTTTAACTTTTCACAAACTTCTCTTCCTGTTTTTTGTGCAAAATCTTTGTGAATCATCATGGCAAGAGCATCCACTGGCTCAGAGTTTACTAAAATTCCCAATTTTACCAAATCACCTTCTCTATGTTCAATTATCTCATAATCAAAACTAGCATAACCACTTGTCACAGATTTCAATCTATCATTAAAATCGAAAACAACTTCATTTAAAGGCAATTCGTAATTAACTACTGCCCTACTTCCCGAATAGCTTAAATTTGTCTGAATGCCTCTTTTATCTTGGCAAATTTTCATTATTGATCCAAGGTATTGATCTGGTGTTATAATTGTTGCCTTAATCCACGGTTCTTCAATAAATTTTATATGTGTTGGATCGGGCAAGCTTGATGGGTTTTGTAAATCTATTATATCTCCTTTATTTAAATGTACCTTATAAACAACGCCTGGAGTGGTGGTTAGTAAATTTATATCAAATTCTCTTTCCAATCTTTCTGTAACTATTTCCAAATGTAGTAATCCTAAAAACCCACATCTAAAACCTAAACCAAGTGCCGAAGAAGATTCAGCCTCATAAGAAAAACTAGCATCATTTAATTGAAGTTTTGCTAGTCCATCTTTTAATTTTTGATATTCGGAACTATCCACTGGGAATAATCCACAAAAAACAACTGGTTTACTTGGTTTAAATCCTGGTAAAGCTTCTTTTAACGGTCTGCTTGCTTCACATATAGTGTCTCCAACTTTTGTTTCAGATAAATTTTTAATACCAGTTATAATAAAGCCAATCTCACCTGCGTTTAATTTATTAACATCTTTTGGCTTAGGCGTAAAAACTCCAACTTTTTCTATAAAATATTCTTGATTAGTAGACATCATTTTAATTTTCATGTCTTTTGTAATTTTTCCATCAATTACTCTCACTAAGACTACGACACCCAGGTATGCATCATACCAACTATCAACTAATAGACATTTTAAAATTTCATTATTTTTTCCTTTTGGACCTGGAAGTGATTTAATAATCTGTTCCAAAATTTCCTCAATACCCTCTCCTGTTTTTCCTGAACATGCGATAGTATCTGTTGTGTCTATGCCTATTACATCTTCAATTTGTTTTTTAGTTTTTTCTAAATCTGATGCAGGTAAATCAATTTTATTTAATACTGGAACAATTTCATGATTAATATCTAAAGCTTGATAAACATTAGCTAATGTTTGGGCTTCTACTCCCTGTGTGCTATCAACAATCAAAATAGATCCTTCGCATGCATATAAAGATCTGCTTACCTCATAACTAAAATCTACATGTCCTGGAGTATCAATAATATTTAAAATATAATCTTTACCATCCTTTGCCTTATAATTGAGTTTTACCGTTTGAGCTTTAATTGTTATACCTCTCTCACGCTCTATATCCATGGAGTCTAGAACTTGTGCTTTCATCTCTCTTTCGGTAAGACCACCACACTTCTGAATTATTCTATCGGCAATTGTAGATTTGCCATGATCTATATGTGCAATTATCGCAAAATTTCTTATATGATCAATAGTGCTCATGATTATGATCTTATCTTAGCACCAGTTTTTGTTTCGACTGTAGATATTATAAGTTGATTAAGTTTTTCAAGATCTTGTTCTTTTAGTGTTTTTTCTGAAGACTGAATTGTGACATTTAACGCAATTGATTTTTGACCTTCCGGGATATTTTCTGCCTGATAAACATCAAATACTCGTACCGCTTTAATTAAATTTTGATCCACATTAGAAATTATTTCTACCAATTCTTGCGCTTGAAAAGTTTTATCTATAACAAAAGCAAAATCTCTTTCTGATTTTTGATAATCGGAATATTGATATTGTAGTTTTTGATCATTTAATGATTTTTTAGTTTGCTTAATATTGTCTAAAAATATTTCAAAACCAACTAATGACTCCGTTTTGATGTCTGTTTGTTTTAATATATTTGGATGAATTTCTCCAAAAAAGGCTACCACCTTTTCTTTATCTTTGTTTAAAAATACTCTTCCAGATTTGCCTGGGTGATAATAGCTAGGAGTTTTATCATCTATGTATAGTTTTTTTTGACTAAATCCTGCTTCAACCAAGCTTCGTACTACGTCTTGTTTCACATCAAAAACATCAACTAATCTCTCTTTCTCCAGCCAGCTTAATCTTGAAACTTTACCTGAACGTAAACCGCCAACAATTATCTCTTGTTGTCCAGGTTGAGAACCGAAAAATATTGGTCCAATCTCAAATAGTGAAATATCTTTAAATCCTCTATCCAAGTTTTTATTAAGATAAATAATTAGATTTGAAAAAATAGAATTTCTTAAAACATTGAGGTTAGAGCTTATTGGGTTTACAATCTTAATTTCTTTATTATCTTTAATAAATAGTTGATTAATTTTTGCATCGGTAAAAGACCAAGTGATAGTTTCTAAAAAACCTTTGGATGCAATAGACCGTTGAAGAAAATGAAATAGTTTTTGCTTAGTATTTAAAGTTGATTTATTTCTAACTTTTTCTGGTTCAACAATTTTTATTTTATCATAACCATGTATTCTCACTATTTCTTCGACAATATCTATTTCTTGCTTAATATCTGATCTCCAAGATGGAACATTTAAAACTAAGATTTTTTTTTTTTTTTTTATTTTAAAGCCAAGATCTATTAAGATTTTGATCATTTCTTTTTGTTTAATACTAAAACCGGTAGTTTTTTTAAATAATAACGGGTCAAATTTTACTAAATTATTTTGAATATTTTCAGATCTTTGAATATCAAATTTACTGACTTCTCCTCCGCAGATTTTTTTAATTAACTCGGCAGCTCTTTGAAGTCCTTGTTCAATTGACAAGGGATCAATGCCCCTTTCAAATCTAAACTTTGCATCTGTATCTATGCTTAAAATTTTAGAAGTTTTTCTAATAGATCTTGGGTTAAAATAAGCAGCTTCAATTAGTACATTCTTAGTATCTAATTCTGTCCCTGATCTAGTTCCTCCTATTATTCCACCTAAACCCAATATGCCAGAATTATCTGAAATTACACACATCTCATTTTCAAGTTTATAATTTTTATTATCTAATGCTTTAAAAGTTTCTCCTTTTTTAGAATTTCTAACTATTATATTTTTATCTATTTTATCTGCATCGTAAGCGTGCAGCGGTCTATTTAAATCAAACATTATGTAGTTAGTAATATCAACTATTGCTGAAATAGGTTGCTGGCCTAATAAAATAATTTTTTCTTTTAGCCAATTAGGACTTTTGGTATTTTTCACTCCAGTAATCAGGCAGCTTCCAAAAAGAGTACAGCCTTGTTTTTTTTCTTTCGTTATTTTTATACTAATCTTTTGTTTATTTTTTTGGGTTAGTTTTTCTTTTTTAATATTTTTTAATTTTCCAGACCCTGCGGCCGCTAGATCCCTTGCTATACCTCTAACACCTAAACAATCTGCTCTGTTTGGAGTAATTGAGATATCTATTATTTTTAAATTACTTTTTGGAAAGTAATTTTTACCGATTTTCTTATTATATTTTGTATTTGAAAGCTCAATAATTCCATCACTTTCATCAGATAAATTTAGCTCAGATTCTGAGCAAAGCATTCCATAAGAAGTTACCCCTCTTATCTTGCTAACTGCCAACTTCATTTGGTTTTTAGGTATCGTCGCACCAGGAGGAGCATAGATTGTTACCAAACCCTCTTTTGCATTTGATGCTCCACAAACAATCTTAACAGGGCCTTTTGATCCTATATCAACATCACATACTTTTAATCTATCTGCGTCAGGATGCTTTTCTACTTTTAATATTTTAGCAACCAAAAAACTTTCCTTAGCACTGGATTGACTATCTATACTTTCTACTTCAAGACCAATATCTGTTAACTTATTAATAATTTGATTTTCATTAAGCTTTGTATCAAGATGATCTTTCAACCAATTAGTAGTTATTTTCATCTGCTAAGGCCTCTATAATTTGATGGTACGTCCAAAGGATCGAAGCCAAAATGATTTAGCCATCTATAATCACAATCAAAAAAAGCTCTTAAGTCATTAATTCCATACTTAAGCATTGCTAATCTATCTATTCCAATTCCAAATGCATATCCTTGATATTTTTTAATATCAATTTTTACGTTCTTTAAAACATTTGGATGCACCATTCCACAGCCTAAAATTTCTAACCACTTATCTCCTTCTCCAATTACAATTTTTCCATTTTTAATTTTGTAACCAATATCAACTTCCGCAGAAGGCTCTGTAAATGGAAAATGACTAGGCCTAAACCTCATTTTAATTTTATCAACTTCAAAAAATTCTTTAATAAAATAATTCAAACAACCTTTTAAATGACCCATATTTATATTTTGATCTATATGTAATCCCTCAACTTGGTGAAACATTGGAGAATGAGTTTGGTCACTATCAGATCTATAAGTTCTGCCTGGTGCAATAATTTTAAAAGGAGGTTTATCTTTAAGCATAGTTCTAATTTGAACTGGTGAAGTATGTGTTCTTAATAATAAATTTTTTTTGTCATCTAGATAAAAAGTATCATGCATATCTCTCGCTGGATGACTGTCAGGTGTATTTAGGGCCGTGAAGTTATTATATTCATTTTCTACATCCGGACCTTCTTCGACACTAAAGCCAATTTCTGAAAATATAGACGATATTTCATCAATCACTTGTGATACAGGGTGAATTTTCCCCTGAGAAAAAGATCTTCCTGGCAAAGTAACGTCTACTTTTTCTTTTTCTAATTTTTGATTTATTTCTTTTTTTTCAATGTCTTGAATTTTTTTTACTATTAAATTTTGAAGTTCATCTTTTACAGAATTTAAATCTGAAGCAAGGTTTTTTCTTTCATTTTCCGTAACAGCTCCTAGTTTTTTAAATTGTAAAGATATAAGTCCATTTTTTCCAAACAGATCGGTCTTAATTTCATTAACTTGATTTAAGTCTAAGTTTTCTTTCAACTTTAAAAGAAATTCATCTTTTACTTTTTTAATATCAGGCATATTTACAGATTATTTCTTCACTGAATAAAAACAATAGTGAAGATTAATTTAGTGCTGATTGAGCTTTTTTTACGATTGTTTTAAAGGCTTCTGGGTTGTCATAGGCGATTTCTGCTAGTATTTTCCTATCAAGCTTAATTCCAGATTTGCTTAAACCATTAATAAATTTCGAATATGTTAAACCCTCAGATCTTACACCTGCATTGATTCTTTGTATCCACAAAGATTTAAATTCTCTTTTTTTAACTCTGCGGTCTCTATAGGCATACTGCATTGCCTTTTCCATTGCTTGCTTTGCAATTCTAATAGTATTTTTTCTTCTGCCCCATTGACCCTTAACAGCTTTTAAAACTTTCTTATGTTTAGCGTGACTAGTTGTCCCTCTTTTAACTCTTGCCATTTTATCCTCTTAAACTGTAGGGCATATATGATTTAACTATTTTGCTATCTTGTTTTGACATTGTAGTTGTGCCTCTTAATTTTCTTACTTGTGAATTTGTTCTTTTAATCATGCCATGTCTTTTACCTGCTTGAGCCATAATAACTTTGCCTCTTGCAGTAATTTTAAATCTTTTTTTTGCTGAGCTTTTTGTTTTTAATTTTGGCATAATGTGGGGAGTTATACAAATATTGTTATAGATTTACAACCTCTATTATTCCCTACAAAGGTTGAATAACCATTATCATTTGTTTTCCATCAAACTTTGGATGTAGTTCTACTTTGCCTATATCCCTCATGTCCTCTTTAATTTTATTCATTAGTTCATTACCTAAATGGGAATGTTGCAATTCTCTACCTTTAAATCTAATTGTAAATTTTACCTTATCCCCTTTTGATATAAATTTTTTCGCATTTTTTACTTTAAAGTCATAATCATGAACTTCTGTAACTGGTCTTAGCTTAATTTCTTTTAGCAAAACTATTTTTTGTTTTTTTTTTGCCTTGTTAGCTTTTTTTTGAGCATCATATTTAAACTTACCCATATCAATAATCTTACATACAGGTGGTTTTGCGTTAGGCGCGATTTCAATCAGATCTAAACCTTCTTCCTTCGCCATTGATATAGCTTCATTGGTATTTAAAATTCCTAAATTTTCCCCTTTGCTATTTATAACCTGTACTTCAGGAGAATTTATTCTGTTATTTGATTTTGGTCCTCTATCCTTGGTTCTACGTTGAAAATAATTTTGCTTAAAATCTGCCACTTAGTTTGAGGATGCTTTATTTAAAGCTTTAAATTTTTTTAGAAATATATTTAGTTCCATGTTTTCTTGTTTATTAGTATCCAATCTTCTAATAGTTACAGTGTTACTGTCAACTTCTTTTTTTCCACAAATCAATAAAAGTGGTATTTTTGATAAAGAATGTTCCCTAATTTTGTAATTTAAATTATGATTTTTTAAATCTACCTCACATCTAATTCCAATATCTCTAATTTTTTTATTAATTTCTTTTGCATAAGATTCAAATTCATCTGAAACTGGAATAACCATAGCTTGCAAAGGTGCAATCCAAAATGGAAGTTTGCCCGCATAGTGTTCAATTAATATTCCAATAAATCTTTCTAATGATCCAAATAATGCCCTATGTAACATGACTGGAACTTTTTTTGTTCCATCTTTATCTACAAATAACGCATCTAATCTTCCTGGTAAATTAAGATCTACTTGCAAAGTTCCACATTGCCAGTCTCTTCCTATTGCATCTCTTAAAACAAATTCAATTTTTGGTCCATAAAATGCACCCTCTCCTTTGTTAATGCTGTACTCAAGTTTTGATGCTTTTACAGCTTTTAACAACGCACTTTCTGCTTTATCCCAAACGTTATCGTCTCCAACTCTTAAATCTGGTCTATCGGAATATTTTAAAATAACATTTTCAAATCCAAGATCTTTATAAATATCTAAAATTAAATTTGTAACTAAAAGACATTCTTCTGTTATTTGATCATCAGTACAAAAAATATGTGCATCATCTTGAGTAAAGGCTCTGACTCTTAATAATCCATGTAAAGCTCCGGAAGGCTCGTACCTATGTACTTTGCCAAATTCTGATATTCTTAAAGGAAGATCTCTATAACTTTTCAGTCCTTGATTAAAAACTTGAACATGACCCGGACAATTCATGGGCTTTATTGCAAATATTTTTTCATCAGGTGTTTGAGAAGTATACATATGTTCTCCAAACTTTTCCCAATGTCCTGACTTTTCCCAAAGTGATCTATCTAAAATTTCTGGAGTATTTACTTCTTTATATCCAGCATCATCTTGTCTATTTCTCATATAAGCAATCAAATTTAGAAAAAGATTCCATCCTTTTTCATGCCAAAATACTGCTCCTGGACTTTCTTCTCTAAAATGAAATAAATCCATTTCCTTTCCTAATTTTCTATGATCTCTTTTTTCAGCTTCTTCAATTCTCTTTAGGTAGTCATTTAAATCTTTTTGATTAGACCATCCGGTTCCATAGATTCTTTGCAACATTTCATTATTTGAGTCTCCTCTCCAATATGCTCCTGAGACTTTTGTAAGTTTAAAATATTTGCCAATTTTTCCTGTAGAAGATAGATGCGGACCTCTGCATAAATCATGCCAAGATCCATGATGATAAATAGTAACTTCTTCTTCTCCTGGGATACTCTCAATAATTTCTGCTTTATATAGCTCTCCCTTATTTTTAAAATGAGAAATGGCTTTTTTTCTATCCCAAACCTCTCTCTTTGTAGTTTCATCTCTATCAACTATCTCCTTCATTTTAATTTCTATTTTATCTAAATCATCTTTAGTAAAAGATTCTTTTCTTGAAAAATCATAATAAAAACCATTTTCAATTACCGGTCCTATTGTAACTTGTGTTTTTGGAAAAAGTTCCTGGACTGCCATCGCAAGAATATGTGCCGTATCATGTCTAATTGTTTCTAGCCCTTCTTGATCTTTTGCAGTAAAAATTTGAATAGAACAATCATTATCAATAACGCTATTTAAATCTTTTTGTTCTCCATCGACGCTCATTATAAGTGCTTGTTTTGATAAAGATTTGCTTATTTTTTCAGCAATCTCATGTCCTGTGACGCTGTTTGGAAAATTTATATTCTTACCGTCAGGTAATTTAATTATTGGCATCTAATTTAATAATTTTCTATATTCTGTGTAAGTAGAAAAACACATTTTTTCAATATTAAATTTTTTAATTATATTTTTTCTACCCTCATTACCCATAGATTTCAATATAGATTCATTTAACCGCAAAACTTCTATTATTTTTTTACTTAATGAATCAGAATTCCCAGCCTCAAATAATACGCCAGTTTTATTATTTATTATTGTTTCATTGGATCCTCCAATATTACTGGCTATTACTGGTTTTTCCATTGCTTGAGCTTCTACGACTATTCTGCCAAACGCTTCTGGCTCAGTTGATGATGAAACCACTATATCAGAAATTTTATATGCTAAAGGCATATTTCTACAATTCTTTATAAATTTTAGTTGATTATTTAGTCTATATCGTTCTGCAAGTCTTATTAGTTTTTTTTTATAAATAACTCTTCCTTGATCGTCTCCCAATATAACTGCATAGAAAGCTTTATAACCTAGCTCTATATTTACAAGATTAATTGCTTCTATAAACATTTCTTGACCTTTCCATTTAGTTAGTCTTCCAGGTAACAATATTAGTTTTTTCTCTTTTGTAATTTCCCATTTTTTAATTAGTTTATCTTCTTCGGACTCTATTGTTGCTGATGGGTCAAAATAATCTGTATTTATGCCTCTAAAAATAACTAAGAATTTTTTTTTATATTTTAAATATTCTGAATAATTTTGATTTATATGTGAAAAAATAAAATTTGATCCTGCTATTATTAAATTTGATCTTAGCATTACTGAATTATAAAATTTTTTAATAAAACCTTTAAAATTATAAGTGCCATGAAAAGTAGTTACAAATTTTCTTCTTGTTATAGTGGTGGCTATTAAACAAGACCAGGCAGGAGCCCTGCTTCTTGCATGAACAATAGATATATTATAAAATAAAATAATAAAAGTTAAGATTATTGAATTAATTAAAATCAAAATTGGATTTTTACTTTGAACTAAAAGTTTTATGACGGTTACTTTTTTTTTATCTACGTACTTAAGCAGTTTCCCGCCACTAGTAACTATATATGAAATACAATTATTTTCAGGCAAGTAATGAGCTAGGTCATAGCAGCCCGTTTCTGCTCCTCCATAATCCATTTTTGGTATAACCTGTAAAACTTTTAATTTAGATGACATTTGATAGAACTATATAATAAGAAATTAAGGTAATAAACTTTAATGAATAAATTTAAATACTTAAAAATATCAAATAATAAAAAAATTAGATATTTGACTAATTATTATAAGCAAAATCTCTATATAGTTTTTCTCCATGGTTTTATGTCTGACTTAAATGGGGATAAACCTAAAGCTTTTCTAAGATATTGTAAAAAACGAAAGTTAGGGTTTTTGGGGCTAGAATATTCGGGACATGGAAAATCATCAGGAAAATTTACTAATGGTAATATTACCAATTGGAGCATGGAAGCTCAAACTATTATAAAGACGATTATTAAAAAAAACGATTTTATTTTAATTGGTTCAAGTATGGGATCATGGATATCATTAAATCAATTTAAAAATTTTCAAAAACAAATTAAAGGATTTTTAGGAATTGGATCTGCTCCTGAATTTCTAGAAAAATTAATGTGGAAAAAATTTTCCAAGCAAATGAAAAGAGAAACTATTAAAAAAGGTGTATATAATTTAAAACATGGAGATTATGAATATCCTATTACTTATCAGTTAATAAAGGATGGTAGAAAAAATAAAGTTTTAAAACGGAAAATAAAATCTAAAATAAATGTCACAATGGTACATGGTAGTAAAGATAAGGTCGTTCCATTAACTTATTCAAGAAAAGTTCTTAAATTATTTTACAAGGCAAGAAAAAAATTAATAATCATTAAAAATGGTGATCACAGTCTCTCAAGTAAAAAAAATCTTAAAAAAATTACTTTTGAGCTAGATAATATTGTTTCTAATGTAATTTAAGCCTTCTACATATGTTGGAAATTTTAACTTATATTCAAAAAAATTTTTCATTTTTTTGTTACTAACTTTTTTTGAATCTTTATAAAAATTTTTCAACATTTCACTTTCAATGTCTTTTACTTCAATAGTTTCTGGTTTTTCTAAATTCAAAATTTTAACCCCATATAAAGTTACTTCTTTTGATGAAGACGGTCTATCGTCAGAAATATTATAAATCTCTCCAGACCTAAAATTTGAAAGAGATTTAAATAAAACATTTGCGATATCTTCAACATGAATTCTTGAAAAAAAATGATCTTGTTTATTAATGATATTTATATTTCCTGATTTTAATCTTAATAATACATTGTTTTGATTTGAATAAATTCCAGATAATCTAAATATCTGAATTGGCAATTTTTCATTTTTAAATAAAGACAACCAATTTTTTTCTGATTCGGCTCTACCAATTCCATTTGGAGATGTTGGATTTGTTTTACTTTCTTCATTTACCCATTCGCCATTGTAGTTACCATAAACGCTAGTTGCGGATAAGTAGGTTATCCATTTAGGATTACTTATTTTTATTATTTTAGAAAAATTTTTAATAACTACATCAACTTCATTAACTGGTGGAATTGATATTAAAATATGATCAGATTTTTTAAGTTTTTCAATTAAATTTGCATCAAATTTTTTATCATTAAATTGGTAACTATTATAAACAATGCCATCAATTTTATGCTGTTTAGTTATATCTCTAGATGTTGTTGATAAATTAATATTAAAATTTTCTAATTTAAGTTTTTTAATAAAATTTTTTGCTACTTTTCCAAATCCAAAACAAAAAATATTTATATCCCTCATTTTAACTAACTTCTTTAATAATTGGATCAAGAGAAATTGGATTTTCAAGTTTAGTTAGCATTTCTTTTGGACAAACTTGAATAAAATTATAAATTTCATTATCAAAATTTTTAATTATTTTGTTTGATAGTTCTGAATTAGTTTCTTTAAAATGTTCTTGAATTAATTCTTTCAATGAATTTATCCAAAACTTTCTTTGAACTGATTGCCAAATTACAGACTCTGAATTTACTCTTTTTTCAAATTGATTTTTTGGATCATAAATAAAAGCCATACCTCCAGTCATCCCTGCTGCGAAATTGTCACCAACCTCACCAAGAATAACAACTGTTCCACCAGTCATATATTCACACCCATTTGAGTTGCAACCTTCAATCACAGAAATTGCTCCTGAATTTCGTACTGCAAATCTTTCTCCTGCTTGTCCGGCCGCAAATAGTTTTCCAGAGGTTGCTCCATATAAAACTGTATTGCCAATAATTGTGTTTTCATAAGAAACTAAATTACTTTCGTCAGATAATTTTATAGAAATTATAGCACCAGACAAACCTTTGCCTACATAGTCATTAGCATCACCCTTAAGAATAAGCTTTAAACCTTTGGTTCCAAAAGCCCCAAAAGATTGTCCTGCAGATCCAACAAATTTTAATGTTAAAAATTCGTTATCTAATTTATTTTGTCCATATTTTTGGTAAAGATAGTGAGATATTCGCGTTCCCACTGCTCTATTAGTATTTTTTATTATAAACTCTTTTTCAATTATTTTTGATTTTTTCAAATATTCTTCTATTTCAGGCCATATTATTTGATCTAAAGTATCTGGAACTTTATTTATTTTCTGATTTTCACAATATCTTTTATTGTTTCCTGAATCTGCTTGAACAAAAAGTGGGTTTAAATCTAAATCATCTAAATTAGAAGATGCTTTGCTTACTTGCCTTAATAAATCTGTTCTGCCGATTACTTCATTTAAAGATTTAAAACCAAGTTCAGCAAGAATCTCTCTAACTTCTTGTGCTATGAATGTAAATAAATTTACTATCTTTTCAGGTGTTCCTGTAAATTTTTCTCTTAATTTATTATCTTGAGTGCATACTCCTACAGGGCAAGTGTTTGAGTGACACTGTCTAACCATTATACAACCCATGGCAACAAGCGCCGTTGTAGCTACACCATATTCTTCAGCTCCCATCATTGCTGCAATAACAACATCTCTACCAGTTTTTATTCCACCATCGGTTCTTAAGGTTACATTATGTCTTAAATTGTTTAATGTTAATACTTGATTGGCTTCGGTTAATCCCATTTCCCATGGAATTCCAACATACTTAACACTCGTTTGTGGTGTGGCTCCTGTCCCACCATTATGACCTGAAATTAAAATTATATCTGCTTTTGCTTTTGCAACTCCTGCTGCTATTGTTCCAATTCCTGAAGATGCAACAAGTTTAACCCCAACTCTAGCATTAGGATTGACTTGTTTTAAATCATAAATTAATTGGGCTAAGTCTTCGATTGAATAAATATCATGATGCGGTGGTGGTGAAATTAAAGTTACCCCTGGGGTTGAGTGTCTTAATCTTGCAATCTCATCTGATACCTTAAATCCAGGTAATTGACCTCCCTCACCTGGCTTTGCTCCTTGAGCTATTTTAATTTCTATTTCATTACAATTATTCAAATAATTAATTGTCACTCCAAATCTTGCTGAGGCAATTTGTTTTACTCTTGAATTGGCACTATCTCCATTTTTCATTACTGTAAATCGTTTTTCATCTTCACCGCCTTCACCACTGCAAGAAGCACCTTTAATTCTGTTCATTCCAATGGCTAAAGTTTCGTGAGCTTCTTTTGAAAGTGCTCCATGAGACATACTTCCACTCCCGAATCTTTTTAAAATATTTTTTAGTGGTTCCACTTCTGAAACATTTATAGATGGATTTAAATATCTTTTTCTGAAATCTATTAAATCCCTAAGATTTATTGGAGGCAAGTTATAAATGCCTGCTGCATATTTTTTATAGACCTCAAAAGAATTGGACGTTACAGCGCTTTGAAGTAGATGAATTAGTTTTCCTTGATACTGATGAGTTTCTCCATTTTTTCTATATCGATAAATTCCACCTATTGGTAATACAGATTCTATGCTTTGAAAAGCTTCCTTATGAATATCTCTTAATTTTTTTTCTATTCCTATTAAACCAATCCCTGAAATTTTTGATACAACTCCTGGAAAATAATCTGATACTATTGTTCTGCTCAATCCAACTGTTTCAAAATTACATCCACCTCTATAAGAGCTAAGAACAGATATGCCCATTTTAGACATAATTTTCAACAATCCTAAATTTACAGATCTAATATATCTTTCTATGCATTCTTCATATCTAAATTTTCCAAAAAGTTTTTTTTCAAACCTTTGATAGAGACTGTCTAAGGCTAAATAAGGGTTAATTGTTGTTGCGCCTACCCCTAAAAGTGTTGCAAATGAATGTGTGTCCAGCGCCTCTCCTGTCTGTGCATTAATCGAAACATAGCCTCTTAATTTATTTTTTACCAGGTAAGTATTTATTGCACCTACGCTTAAAAGCATTGGAATTGGTAGATTTTTTTCAGATATATTTTTATCACTTAAAATTAATTGAGTAACACCTTGTCTCACTGCAATTTCAGATTCCTTTTTAATTCTTTCAATCGCACTATCAAGATTTTCATCAGATGAGAATGTACAGTCAATGGTTAATGAGTTTTTCTCAAAAAAAATAATAAATTTTTCTAACTGTGAATTTGATAATATAGGATTTTCTAAAACATAAATATTATCTTTCGTAAGATTATTAAAATCTAAAATATTACCCAAATCTCCAAATCTAGTTTTTAAGCTCATTACTTTGTTTTCTCTTAATGAGTCAATTGGTGGATTGGTCACCTGACTAAAATTTTGTCTAAAAAAATGATAAAGTGGTCTATATCGGTCAGATAATACTGCTAATGGAGTATCATCCCCCATTGAGCCTGTAGCTTCTTTCCCATCCTCAGCCATTGGATGCAAAATTAATTCTAAATCTTCTATACTTATCCCAAACGCATGCTGTCTTCTTTTTAATTCTTCTCCCGAAAATAAGTTTTTTTCATTACCTATGGTAATTTTTTTATCAAGATTAACTATCTGTGCATTAAAATGTTTGTATTCTTTAGCTAGATAATTTTTTATTTCACTATTTGTAAAAACTTTTCCCTTTTCAATTCTTACTCCAATAATTTCACCTGGTCCTAATTTTCCTTTGCTGACAATCTGTTTTTCATTAAGCTTAATCATTCCTGTTTCTGATCCAGCAAATAAAAGTTTATCTTTTGTTATAGTAAATCTTAATGGCCGTAATCCATTTCTATCAGTAGCTGCTATTACCCATTCATTGTCTGTTGCTGCTATTGCTGCCGGTCCATCCCATGGTTCCATTGTGCTATTTAAAAAATTAAATAATTGTTGATGGTCTTTTGATAAAATTTTACTTTTTTTTGACCACGCATCAGGAATTAACATTAATTTTGCCAAAGGTGCTGGTTGACCAGAAATATTTAGAAGTTCAAAAACATTATCAAGCGCTGCTGAATCCGAGTTCCCAGATACAATAACAGGTTTAAGATTTTCTATATTGTCAAATAATGGGCTAAGCATTTCTTGTTCATGAATTTTCATCCAATTAATATTTCCCTTTAAAGTATTAATTTCTCCATTATGTGCGATTGCTCTAAAAGGTTGAGCAAGATCCCAACTAGGAGCAGTATTTGTAGAAAATCTTTGGTGAAATATTGCATATCTCGAAATAAATCTTTCATCTTGAAGATCTAAATAAAAGTCTGACAAAGATTCAGCAAGAAACATTCCTTTGTAAATAATAGATTTAGAGCTGAATGAGCAAATATAAAAATTATCTAATTGAATTTTGCTCGATTCTTTTTCAATTTTTCTTCTAGATTCATAAAGTTTTCTTTCTAATTCTTTGCCAACTAAATTTTTATTTAAATATTTAAATAATACTTGTGCTATCTCGGGTCTTGTTTGATTTGCTTTTTCACCCAGAACTTTGGTATTAACTGGAACTTGTCGCCAACCATAAATACTAAAATTACTTTTAGTAAGCTCTTTTTCAATTAAAGTTCTACAATTTTCCTGCGCTTCATAATTATTTCTTGGCAAAAAAACCATTCCAACACAAATTTCTGAATTATCATACTTGTGACCTGTAAGCTCTATCTTTTCTGCAAAAAAGTCAGGAGGAATCTCTAAGTGAATTCCAGCTCCATCTCCTGTTTTACCATCAGCATCAACCGCACCTCTATGCCAAACAGCTTTTAAAGCCTCAATTCCATATTCAACCACTTTTCTTGATCTTTTACCCTCTGTTGACGCTACTAACCCTACACCACATGCATCATGTTCCATATTTTTAGAATAAACGTAGCTATCTTCAAGGATTTTAAGATTTTTTTTGTATCTATTCATTATGCAACTTTCTCGCTGTTAAGCTCTTTGTTTTCTAAATATTTTTTAATAGATGAAGCAGAATCTCTACCGTCTTTAATGGCCCAAACTACTAATGAGGCCCCTCTTACAATATCTCCAGCTGCAAATACCCCTGACAAATTAGTTTCCATTGTATCAAAATCTGTTTTCAACGTACCCCATTTAGTAACTTGTAAATTCTCTGAGTTAAATAATTTGGGTAAATCTTCTGGATCAAAACCTAATGCCTTAATAATTATATCTGATTTAATATTAAATTCTGAATTTAGCTGAATAACTGGTTTTCTTCTTCCACTATCATCTGGTTCTCCCAACTTAATTTTATCAACAATTAAACTTTCAACTTTATTTTTACCTAAAAATTCTTTTGGGCTCGACAGCCAAATAAATTCTACGCCTTCTTCTTCTGCATTTGCAACTTCTCGAGCTGAACCTGGCATATTTTCTTTATCTCTTCTATAAAGACATTTAACCGACTTTGCTTTTTGTCTTACTGAGGTTCTTACACAATCCATTGCTGTATCACCTCCTCCAATTACGACGACATTTTTACCTTCAACATTTAATGTTCCGTTATCAAATAATTTTACTTTATCTCCTAATCCTTTTTTGTTTGAAGCTGTTAAAAATTCCATTGCAGGAAAAATATTTGCAAGATCATTGCCAGGTAATTCTATTTCCCTTGCCTTGTAAACTCCCGTGGAAATTAAAAGTGCATCATGTTTTTCTCTTAGTTGATCTAACGTTGCATCTTTACTTACTTCAAAATTTTGAATAAATTTTATTCCACTTTCTTTTAATAATTTTGTTCTTCTTTCGACAACAAATTTTTCTAATTTAAAATTTGGAATTCCATAAATCAACAAACCTCCAGCTCTATCATAACGATCGTATACAGTAATTTGGTAACCAAATTTACGGAGCTGTTCAGCAGCAGCTAATCCCGCTGGTCCAGCACCGATAATTCCAACTCTTTGATTTTTTTCATTTTTTACTTTTATTGGATTTATCCATCCCTGTTCCCATGCATTATCTGTGATATATTTCTCGACAGAGCCTATAGTTACTGTGCCATGACCTGATTTCTCTATCACACAATTACCCTCACATAATCTATCTTGAGGGCAGATTCTTCCACATACTTCAGGCATGTTATTGGTGCTTTGTGCTAATTCATAAGCTTCTTTTAATCTTCCTTCTGCAGTAAGCTTAAGCCAATCTGGAATATTATTACTTAAAGGACAATGAACTTGACAAAAAGGAACTCCACATTGAGAACATCTGCTCGATTGCTCTGTAGCCTTTTCTTTTATAAAGTTTTTGTAAATTTCATTAAAATCCTTTTTTCTACTTAAAACATCTCTCGTAGGTGGATTTTGCTGACCTATTTTTACAAATTTTAACATTTTATCTGTCATTTTTATCTTTAAAAAATGACCATATATAAAGATTTTATTTATTAAAAGCATAATAAGGACAGAATATTTGACCTATTTTTTAAAAATATCAAATAAAACATGGCTTTTTTAATATTTGCATATCTACTATGTGGTCATGGAATTGTTTAATTTAGTTAGTATTTAAGTTACCTATTAAAATAATGCTCTCTAGTCTTATTGAAATAATTATTTTATCTCTCATTCAAGGAGTATCTGAATTTTTGCCAATAAGTTCTTCTGCTCACTTAATTATAGTTTCAGTGCTTTATGATTTTAAATCTAACTCACTTTTAATTGATGTATGTCTGCATCTTGGATCTTTATTTGCAATTATATTTTTTTTTAGAAAGGATTTACTAAATCTGAAAACTAATAAAAAACTATTATCATTAATTATTATAGGTTCTATCCCAATTATAATAGCTGGGTATATTCTTTATAGTACACAATTAATTCTTTTATTAAGAGACATTAAAGTTATTGCATTTACAACATTAATTTTTGGAATCGTTTTATATTTAGCAGATAAAAATAACTCTGATAAAAAAATATCTTTAGATTTAAATTTAAAAAATATTCTTTACATAGGCTTTTTTCAAATCTTAGCTTTAATTCCTGGGGTAAGTAGGGCAGGGATAACAATAACAGCCGGAAGAATTTTGAAATTTGATAGAGTCGATTATAGCAAAATTTATTTTTTTTTA
>Ga0315339_1000194_pt1 | contig 93861 bp, 82 predicted proteins | sample ASW17metaG_FD_204514 | JGI IMG/M metagenome (GOLD analysis project Ga0315339, IMG submission 204514) | Ammonia-oxidizing marine archaeal communities from Pacific Ocean, United States - ASW #17 | ecosystem: Environmental > Aquatic > Marine > Oceanic | place: USA: California | collected 2016-12-05
TTCAAAAGGAACAACGCTAGATTTGGACATGTGGCATACCCTTTCTCTTTGAGAATTGACGGCGCCTGAGCACCGCCATGATATGCCGCCCCTCAGGGGCCATCACCAACTTTCGGCTATATCTCCGTTGAAGATCTGAAGCCCGCTCATCAGCAGGACCAAAATACACAACACATTGATCCAATGGGTCAGACGGACGACGATGGAATGCCGGTAAACCAGCGTCTTGGCTGGTGGTGGTCCTGCGTCTTTCACAGTGTCGGACATCGTCACGTACCAATGGTCTTGGATGTGTTGCGCAAGGATATGCCTGCTTCCGGCCGTTTGTCTCTTCTTTTCTTCGTGATGGCGACGAGGCCGCTTGGCCCGCGATGTACCTCGGGCGTGAAAAAGCCGCCTCGCGGCGGCCTGATCAATCTAGCAATCTTTTGAGCAAGGGCTGGTGGAGCCAGACGGAATCGAACCGACGACCTCTTGAATGCCATTCAAGCGCTCTCCCAACTGAGCTATGGCCCCTTTTGCCTCTTCACGATTCGATGCTGGGTGGCGGCAATTGCCGGACCGCGCGACGCTAGTGCGATTCCCGCCAGACGGCACGATCATCTCCTGGCAGCGCGCGGAACTTATGACGCGCGACCGGTCAAATCAAGCCGGGTGAGGACTCAGTTAGGTTTCGTCCTTTTCCACATCGCCGATAATATCGGTAACGTCATCGTCCTCGTCGTCATCGTCGGCGAGAAAGGTATCGTCTTCATCGTCATCGGCCTCGTCGTCATCGTCAACATCGACATCGACATCAGCGTCAGAATCAGATTTGACCGCGCCGCTACCGGCCGACTCTTCATCGGCCTCGGCCAGCGTAACGAATTCGGCCGCAGGCGGCGGCTCACTTTCGGCTTCGGGCTCGGTCGGCGCTACCGGCCGTGCCGGCGCTCGTGCCTTGGCGATTGGCACCTCGAATTGTGTCCCGCAGCGCGGGCACAGGATCGGGTCATTGTTGAGGTCATAATATTTGGCCCCGCAATTCGGGCAGAGCCGCTTTGTACCTCGTTCCGCATTCGTCACTTTGATGCCTCTTTCTAGCGGTTTGCGGGCTTCCAATAGTCTGAGCATTCGATGCTGTCAAAAGCAAATCTGATCTCATCCCCTGGTGCGTGACGGACCTTGCCGGCTGTGCTATCGGGTCGATGGACACGAATGGCGCCCACGACGCGACGCCAACGCCCGGTCAAAGCCCGGCAAAAAGCCCGGCAGCAGAGCCAACGATGGGAGTTCTCGCCTGATATGTCGATGGCCGACGAGCAAAAATATCTCAGCGCCGTGCACTCCGGACCGCTCCAGGGAATCGTTCGGCCACCCGGTGACAAATCGATTTCGCACCGCGCCTTAATGCTCGGCGCCCTGGCCGTCGGAGAAACCATTATCGATGGCCTGTTGGAAAGCGAGGACATCATTGCCACGGCTGCCGCGATGCGGGCTTTCGGCGCGACTGTGTCGCACGAGGAGCGCAGCGGCTGGAAGGTGAAGGGGCTCGGTGTCGGCGGCCTCCTTGAGCCGGAGGACTTCATCGACTACGGAAATGCCGGAACCGGCATCCGCCTGGCAATGGGGATCGCCGGCAGCCATAATTTCGCGACGACTTTTACCGGCGACACCTCACTGACCAAGCGGCCGATGGGCCGGGTAATCGAACCGCTTCAGCGGATGGGCGCCCAGGCACTTACCCGTTCTGAAGGAAGGTTGCCCCTGACGATCAAGGGGCCGAACGTACTGGTTCCGATCGACTACAAGCTTGCCATACCCTCGGCCCAGGTAAAATCGGCAATCCTTCTTGCCGGCCTGAATGCGCCCGGTATCACCACGATCACCGAGCCGGTTGCAACCCGCGACCACACCGAAATGATGCTCGCCGCCTTCGGCGCGGCAATCGAAATCAAATCCAGCGAGGATGGCGCCCGGATCATCTCGATTGAGGGACAAGTCGATCTTAAACCCCAATCAATTACCGTTCCCGGTGATCCCAGTTCGGCGGCTTTCGCGATTGTCGCCGCGTTGATCATCGAAGGTTCGGACATTGTGGTGGAAAACATGCTCCTCAATCCGACACGAGTTGGGCTTATCGATTCGCTCGGCGAGATGGGCGGAGATATCGCCATCGAAAATCGCCGCAAAGTCGGCGGCGAGGAGGCCGGCGACGTGCGGGTGAAGGCCAGCCAACTTAAGGGCATCACCGTTCCGGCCGGTCGCGCGCCCTCGATGATCGACGAATATCCCATATTGGCGATCGCGGCGGCCTTCGCCGAGGGCGATACATTGATGGAGGGTATCGGCGAATTGCGCGTTAAGGAATGCGACCGGATCGCGGCCGTTGCCGCAGGTCTTACCGCTAACGGTGTCGTGGTTGAGGAAGGCGCGGAGAGCCTGCTCGTCCATGGCGAGGCGAAAGTCGAAGGCGGCGGTAAGGTCGCTACAATGCTCGATCATCGAATTGCTATGAGTTTTCTGGTTCTAGGCTTGGCGGCGCGGAAGCCGGTTGCCATCGACGATGCGACGCCGATCGCATCGAGTTTCCCCGAGTTTCGTCAGCAAATGGAAGGCCTCGGGGCAAAATTTTCGGAGGTCGAGATTGATTGAATTTGGTTGGCGTAATGCCGGGCCCGCCTTGCTAAGCGCCGCCACTCAATGATTGTCGCGATCGATGGGCCCGCGGCGGCGGGAAAGGGGACGATTGCCGAACGTCTCGCCGTTCACTATCGCCTCCCCTATCTCGACACGGGTCTTTTATATCGTGCAACCGGCACTGAAATGGCCGAGCGCGGCCTCGATCTCGACGATGGCGAATCGGCGGGCCAGATCGCGGCAACCATCGAGCCGGCGCGTTTTTCCGACCGGCAACTGCGCGGCCGTCCGGCCGGCGAGCTTGCCTCGCGGGTCGCCGTCCACAGCGAGGTCCGCGACGCTCTCCTCCAGTTTCAGCGCGATTTCGCCAATCAACCCGGTGGCGCGGTTCTTGACGGGCGCGATATTGGCACCGCAGTCTGCCCGCAAGCGGACGTCAAGATCTTCGTAACGGCCAGCGCGGAAGTCCGCGCCAGGCGGCGAACCGACGAATTACGGGCAAACGGACGGACAATCGGCTACGAGCGTATTCTCGGCGAAATCATCGAACGCGACGCCCGCGATTCGTCGAGAACTGTTGCGCCATTGCGGCGGGCCGTGGACGCCTACTTGCTCGATACCACGGACAAGGATATAGAAACCGCGTTCCGCGCGGCCGTGGACATAGTTGAACGGGCCAAAACCGAACGCGAATGATGGGGCGCTTAACCGGCGATACCCCGGTTTTTGTGTTCCTCCCGACGAATATCAAGCGTCCGCGCATCCGCCGATCAGGCGGTCAAATGAGACTTGCCGATCCTTTGGCCCGGAAGCGCCGCACCGCGACAAAAGCGGGCGCCCTATTCGGGTGGGCCAGTGGATCGACCGATATCAACACCAGCCGTCGGATTGCGCCGCCGACGATGTTCAGGAGTTCCAATGGCTGTAGCCAATCCGACCCGCGAAGATTTCGCCGCCCTTCTTGAAGAGTCCTTTCAGACCGACGCACTTGTAGAGGGTGCCGTCGTCAAGGGCACGATCGTCGCAATTGAAAAAGATCTCGCCGTCATTGATGTCGGTGCCAAAACCGAGGGGCGCGTCGCGCTCAAGGAATTCGCCGTCCCCGGCCGCGAAACGGATTTGAAAGTTGGCGACGGTGTCGAGGTCTATCTGGAGCGCATCGAAAACGCGCTCGGCGAGGCCGTCCTGTCGCGCGAAAAGGCGCGACGCGAGGAAAGCTGGGTCAGGCTCGAAGTAAGTTTCAACAATGGCGACAAGGTTGAGGGCGTCATATTCAACCAGGTCAAGGGCGGCTTCACCGTCGATCTTGACGGTGCGGTTGCATTCTTGCCGCGCAGTCAGGTCGACATCCGCCCGGTGCGCGATGTCACACCGCTCATGCACAACGCCCAGCCATTCCAGATCCTCAAAATGGACAAACGTCGCGGCAACATTGTCGTTTCGCGGCGGACCGTGCTGGAAGAGACCCGGGCCGAGCAGCGATCGGAACTGGTGCAAAGTCTGGAAGAAGGCCAGATCATCGACGGCGTCGTCAAAAACATCACCGATTATGGTGCCTTCGTCGATCTTGGCGGCATCGACGGCCTTCTCCATGTCACCGATATTGCCTGGCGACGCATCAATCACCCAACCGAAGTCTTGTCGATCGGTCAGACCGTCAAGGTTCAGATCATCCGGGTGAACCACGATACACACCGCATCTCGCTTGGCATGAAGCAACTCGAAGCTGATCCATGGGAAGGCATCGAGGCCAAATACCCGGTAGAAGTGAAATTCACGGGCCGCGTCACCAACATCACCGATTACGGCGCATTCGTGGAACTCGAGCCAGGTATCGAGGGTCTGATCCACGTCTCGGAAATGTCGTGGACAAAAAAGAACGTTCATCCTGGCAAGATTGTCGCGACGTCCCAGGAAGTCGAGGTCATGGTTCTCGAAGTCGACCCGGTCAAGCGGCGCATCTCGCTCGGACTTAAGCAGACACTGGACAATCCCTGGCAGACCTTCGCCAACAACTTCCCGGTCGGCGCGGTTATCGAGGGCGAAGTCAAAAACAAGACCGAGTTTGGCCTTTTCGTCGGCCTCGACGGAGATGTCGACGGCATGGTCCATCTTTCCGACCTCGACTGGAATCGGCCAGGCGAACAAGCGATCGAGGACTTTAACCGCGGCGACATGATCAAGGCACAGGTTCTCGATATCGACATCGAGAAGGAGCGCATCTCGCTCGGCATCAAGCAGATCGGGGGCGATCCGTTCTCCGAAGCCGAAGCCGGTGAGGTTCGCAAGGGCGCCGTGGTTACTTGCGAGGTTCTCGAAGTCAAGGATAACGGCATCGAGGTCCAGATAGCCGACACCGATCTGACCGCCTTCATTCGCCGTGCCGACTTGTCTCGCGATCGCTCGGAACAGAGAACCGAGCGATTTGCAAAAGGCGAAAAGGTCGACGGACGGGTGACGAATTTCGACAAGAAGGCGCGAAAAATCAGTATCTCGATCAAGGCGCTTGAAATCGCCGAAGAGAAGGAAGCAGTCGCCCAATACGGCTCTTCCGATTCAGGCGCGTCACTCGGCGATATTCTCGGCGCCGCGTTGCAAGCACGACAAGACGACGGCGACGACGACGACACTACGGCGGAAAAAGACGACTGACGGCTTTTTTCTACAAATCCGTATCGGTGTCCGGCCCGCGTCTTTGGCGCGGGCCGGACCATTTCGAACCGCACCCCGATAGGGACGTCAAAGGGTGGAGCTGCGTCATTGATCGGGCGAGGTTTTATAGCGATCGGGCGGCACCACGGCCGCTGACGAGGCAATTGCGATCCAGGCCAAGCAGTTCATTCTTGCCTGAAAGGCGCGTAAAGTCTTATGACAAGCACCTTCAATGAATGCGGACTCATGCGAAGAGATCAAATTGGTTTCCCTGGCTTGGCTAGGCGCGAAGTGCGACACGGTTGTCGGGCAAGCGGAGGTAAGGGCCCATGACTTTTGAGGCAGATCAGATCGTCGATCGCCGCAGACTTCGGCGGAAGCTGTCCTTTTGGCGTGTCGTTGGGATCCTGGCGCTTGGCGCCGCACTCGTCGGCGGATTTAGCCTTTTTATCGGCCGAGATATCCTCCCCGAATTCGCCTCGCCCCAGATTGCCAGAATTACGCTTAGCGGCTTTATCTCCGTCGATCGCGAGCGCGACGAACTCCTTGAGGAGCTTGCCGAAACTGACGCCGTCAAGGCTGTGATTGTTTCGATTGATTCGCCCGGGGGCGCCACCGCCGGCGGTGAGGCGCTCTACGAGGGACTGCGTCGCCTTGCCAAGGAGAAGCCAACCGTCGCAACCATTGGCACTGTCGGCGCTTCAGCCGCCTACATGGCGGCAATTGCCACCGACCATATTGTTGCCCGCCGCACATCGGTTACCGGATCAATCGGCGTCCTGTTCCAGTACCCCGAGGTGAGCGGCCTGATGAAAATCGTCGGCGTAAGGGTCGAGGAGGTCAAAAGCGCGCCGCTCAAGGCCGAGCCGTCGCCGTTTAGGCCCGCCTCGCCAGCGTCAAAAGCGGTCGTCGCCAGCGTCGTGCGTGATACTTATGAGTGGTTCGTGGATATTGTTGCCGAGCGGCGCGATTTGGCCCCGACAACCGCGCTGAGGCTCGCCGATGGCCGAATATACACCGGACGGCAGGCCCTTAAATCCGATCTCATCGACGAGATCGGTGGTGAAGAGGAAGCAATCGCCTGGCTTGCGAAGGAACGGGACATTGATGCCGAGCTACCGATCGAGGATTGGGAGGTCCAGAGAAGCGGCGGCGGCTTCCTATCCTATGGCGATTCGCTAATCATCTGGTTCGCCCAGAGGACAGGAATTTCACCTGAACTTCTTCGTGGCGGCATTCTCGATCGCTTCCTGCGCGAGCGACTCAAGCTTGACGGTCTGATTTCGGTTTGGCAGGGTCCACTTGGCGGGGGAACTGGCCCCGCTGAGGGGGCGGGGCAATGATAAAATCCGAGCTTGTGCAAAAATTATCCGAACAGAATCCGCACCTGTACCAACGAGATGTCGAACATATCGTCAATGCCATCCTTGACGAAGTCACCAGCGCGCTTTCACAAGGCGACCGGGTCGAGTTGCGTGGCTTTGGTGCTTTTTCGGTTAAGAACCGGCCGGCGCGGATCGGACGAAATCCCCGAACCGGGACCAAGGTCGCCGTGACCGAGAAATACGTCCCCTTCTTCAAGACCGGCAAGGAGATGCGTGAGCGCCTCAATTCCGGAAACTAACCACCACCGGTATCCAATGCGACGCTTCGTGACCCTGTTACTGGTTGTGCCACTGATGATCGTGGTTATCGTCCTGTCGGTCGCCAACCGCGCACCGGTTATTTTCTCTCTCGATCCGATTGGCTCGCCGCCGGCACTTTCGCTGGAGGCGCCGCTTTTCTTCTTCCTTTTCGCGGCACTGGCGCTGGGAATTCTATTCGGCGGCATCGCAACCTGGATCGGCCAGAGAAAATGGCGCCGGGCAGCGCGTTCCGAACGCGCCAACGCGGCCCGCACGCGCCAGGAGTTGGAACGACCGGGCGAGACTATCGGCGCGTCGGCGCCGGCTTTGCCGGGACCGCAACGTGACGCTGCTTGATTTGGCAATAAACGGCTGATTTGTGCGCCAATTGGACTCATGCCCGGTTTCGTGCCAAATCCACGTCCATGAATCTAATCGTCAAGATTTGTGGCCTCTCCACAGAAGAGACACTCGAGGCGGCCCTTGATGCCAAGGCCGAGATGATCGGGCTTGTCTTTTTTCCGCCGAGCCCACGCTCCGTTGCCCCTTCCCGGGCGGCAAGCCTTGCCGCACAGGTCCGCGGGCGCGCGGAAATTACCGCACTCACGGTCGACATGGATAGTGCCGAAATTGCCGAGATCGTCGAGTTGGTAAAGCCCGACTGGCTGCAATTCCACGGCCGCGAAACGCCCGAGACAGTGGCGACGGCGAGGAACCGCTTCGGTAGACGTGTCATGAAGGCAATTGGCGTCCGCGGTGTTACCGACCTTGTATCGGCGAAACGTTATGCAAGCGTCGCCGACAGGCTTCTTCTCGATGCAAAACCTCCAGAGGGCTCAGTCGTGCCCGGCGGCCATGGCAAGCCCTTTGACTGGAATATTCTTGAAGGTTTCGAGCCCGGCCTGCCATTTATGCTATCGGGCGGCCTTCATGCGGGAAATGTCGGGGAGGCTCTGAGTATCACGCGAGCCGGCGGCGTCGATGTGTCGTCGGGCATAGAAACGGCGCCCGGCAGGAAGGACCCCGAACTCATCCGCGGATTTGTTGCTGCCGCCCGACGCGCTGCTGCCGCACTTCCCTCCCGCGATCTGGCTGAAACGGTCGTCTCATGACCGCCCAGCCAAATTCGTTTCGCAGCGGACCGGACGAAACCGGTCACTTTGGCCTCTATGGCGGTCGATTCGTAGCCGAAACACTCATGCCGTTGATCATAGAGCTCGACAACGCCTACGAGGCGGCCAAAAATGACCCGGCTTTCCACGCCGAACTCGATGACCTCAACGCACATTATGGCGGCAGACCGAGCCCGCTTTATTTCGCCGAGCGGCTGAGTGAGCATCTCGGCGGCGCCAAAATTTATTTCAAGCGCGACGAACTCAATCATACCGGCAGCCACAAGATCAACAATTGCCTTGGTCAGATCCTGCTCGCGCGGCGGATGGGCAAGACGCGTATCATCGCGGAAACCGGCGCCGGCCAGCACGGCGTCGCGGCGGCAACGGTCGCCGCCCGCTTTGGCTTTCCGTGCGTGGTCTATATGGGTGCGACCGACGTCGAGCGGCAGATGCCGAACGTTTTCCGCATGAAGCTACTTGGTGCCGAGCTCAATTCAGTCAGCGCCGGCAATGCGACGCTCAAGGACGCCATGAATGAAGCACTGCGCGACTGGGTGACCAATGTCGAGACGACCTATTATCTGATCGGGACCGCGGCGGGGCCACATCCCTACCCGGCCATGGTCCGCGATTTCCAGTCGGTGATCGGCAACGAGACAAAAGAGCAGATTCTCCAAGCCGAAGGTCGACTTCCCGACGCGCTTGTCGCTTGCATTGGCGGCGGCTCAAACGCAATTGGCCTCTTCCACCCCTTTCTTGACGACGAGGGCGTCGCGATTTACGGGGTCGAAGCGGGCGGACACGGTCTCGATGTTGACAATGGCCATGCCGCCTCGATGAGCGGCGGACGACCGGGGGTTTTGCATGGCAACCGCACCTATCTCCTCCAGGACGGCGACGGTCAGATTTTAGAGGGCCATTCGATTTCGGCTGGGCTTGACTATCCTGGTGTCGGGCCCGAACATTCCTGGCTCAGGGATTCCGGCCGCGTCAGCTATGTCCCAGCGACCGACAAGGAGGCGCTGGAAGCCTTTCAGCTCCTGACCCGCCTAGAGGGCATCATTCCAGCGCTTGAGCCGGCTCACGCGCTTGCCCATGTCATGAAGCTCGCGCCGACAATGGCCAGGGATCAGATCATCGTGATGAATCTCTGCGGCCGCGGCGACAAGGATGTTTTTGCCGTGGCGCAGCATCTCGGTATGGATATCTGATATACGCTCGTGGCCGAGTTCAAGATTTTCGTTCCGAAAAGAATTCCGACCATTATTTCGTCATTTTGGAGATACGCCCGTGGCTGAGTTCGAGATTTTCCGCTCAAATCACAATTCCGACCACTATGTCGCCATTTTGGCGGATGACGAAGGCGCGAACGCGGTCCGCGTACGGACCAGCCACAATTTGAATCCACTTGTGCGGATTACCAAAGACGAGCGGCCACATCTCGGACTTGATCGTGTTGCCGCGGAGCGCGCCATCAAAGACCACGGGTTTTATGCCTTTGCCCTGCATGTCGAGGAACGCCATGGCCATGACTAGCCCGGCCCGAATCGACCGCCGCTTTACCGCGCTCAAGAACGAAGGCCGGCCGGCGCTGGTTACTTTCACGACCGCCGGCGATCCCGATTACGAAACATCTCTGGCGATTGCCAAGGCGTTGCCCAAGGCCGGCGCCGATATCATTGAGCTCGGCATGCCTTTTTCCGATCCAATGGCCGACGGCCCGGCGATCCAGGCCTCAGGCCTTCGCGCCCTTCGCAACGGCCAGACATTGGCTAAGACACTGACGATGGTCCGCAGTTTCCGCAGGCACGACAACGACACCCCGATCGTGCTCATGGGTTATTACAATCCAGTCTATTCCTACGGCAATGAGCGCTTCCTGGCCGACGCTGTCGAGGCTGGCGTCGACGGCTTGATCATTGTCGACCTGCCGCCGGAGGAAGATGACGAACTTTGTCTCCCGGCGCTTCGCAGTGGCCTCAACTTCATCCGCCTGGCGACGCCAACCACCGACGATCGGCGCTTGCCGGCTGTACTCGCAAATACCTCCGGCTTCGTCTACTACGTCTCGATCGCCGGCATTACCGGTACCGCCGCACCGGATACGGCAAAAGTCGATGAGGCGGTGACAAGGATAAAACGACACACCATATTGCCAGTAGCCGTTGGCTTCGGCATCCGCACGCCGGCGCAGGCACGCGCGATCGGAAGGATCGCCGATGGGGTCGTGGTCGGATCGGCGCTGGTCGGCGCCGTCAAGGGCTCGCTTGACGAAGATGGCGCCGCCACGCCGAGGACGGTGAGTGCGGTAACCGACCTCGTCGCGGAAATTGCGGCCGGCGTGCGCGCCTCTCGCGCCGAAGCCGCCGAGTAGCAAGGATCGGCAACCCGTGAGTTGGATCAGCAACGTCGTCCGTCCCAAGATCCGGAACTTCCTGGCAAAACGGGAAGTGCCGCAAAACTTGTGGATCAAATGTCCCGAGACCGGCGAGATGGTTTTTCATCGCGATCTCGAGGCCAATCATTTCGTTGTTCCCAATTCCGGCTTTCACATGCGGATGACCGCCAAGCAGCGACTGGCGTATTTCTTCGATCGTGGCGAATGGGAGACGATCCCTCTGCCGGATGTGCCGCTCGATCCGCTCAAATTCCGCGACGAACGGCGCTACACCGACCGCCTACGCGACGCGCGTGCCAAGACCGACCTTAACGACGCGGTGGTGGTGGCGGCCGGCACGCTTGAGAATATCCCTGTCATTGCCGCGGTGCAGGATTTTGACTTTATGGGCGGCTCGCTCGGCATGGCCGCTGGTGAGGCGATTGTCACCGCCATAATGACCGCCCATGAGAGGCACAGGCCGTTCATTTTCTTTGTCGCATCTGGCGGCGCACGCATGCAGGAAGGTATTCTCTCGCTGATGCAGATGCCGCGCACAATTGCCGCCTTGCAGGCACTGCGCCAGGCTCAACTTCCCTACATCATCATCCTCACCAATCCGACAACCGGCGGCGTCACGGCCTCCTACGCGATGCTCGGCGACGTGCATCTTGCCGAGCCCGGCGCGCTCATCGGTTTTGCCGGTCCTCGGGTTATCGAGCAAACCATCCGCGAAAAACTGCCCGAGGGGTTCCAGCGCGCCGAATATCTCCGCGATCACGGCATGGTCGACCTGGTTGTCCATCGCCACCAACTGCGCGAGGTCATTGGCCGGCTCTGTCGTCTCCTTGGTGCCGCAGCCGAACCCGAGGATTTGTCGGACACGCCAGAACCGGAGCCGGAAACCGCCTAATTCGGCCGCCGGATTTTCAAAAAATGGATCGTTCGAACGCAATTCTGCAGAGACTTCTCAATCTTCATCCGCGCGAAATAGACCTTTCGCTTGTACGGATTGAAGAGCTGATGACGTCACTCGGCCATCCTGACCGATTACTGCCGCCGATCATCCATGTCGCCGGCACCAATGGTAAAGGTTCGACGACCGCCTTCATGCGGGCAATGCTTGAGGCGGCCGGAAAGCGGGTTCACGTCTATACGTCACCGCATCTTGTCCGCTTTCACGAGCGCATTCGTCTGGCATCTCCGGATGGCGGACGTTTCGTTGATGAGAACGAACTTGCCGACGCATTGATCCAGGTCGAAAAAATCAATGACGGCCGGCCAATCACTCAATTTGAGATCACCACCGCGGCGGCGTTTGAGCTGTTCGCGCGCAACCCGGCAGATATCCTTCTCCTCGAGGTTGGCCTTGGTGGACGGCTCGACGCCACCAATGTCGTGACGGAACCGCTTGCGACCGTCATTACGCCGATTGCAATCGATCATGAGAAATTCCTTGGTGATACAATCGAGGCTATCGCGTTTGAGAAAGCCGGCATCCTCAAGCGCGGCCGGCCCGCGATCATTGCCCCGCAATTGCCCGAAGCGCTCGCGGTGATTGAGAAGCAGGCGGCATTGAAGAGCGCCGAACTATTTATCTGCAAGCGCGACTGGATCGTCCATTGTGAAAATGGGCGGCTCGTCTTTCAGGACGAAGACGGGCTGCTTGATCTGCCAAGCCCGAGGCTTGCCGGACGCCATCAGTTCGCCAATGCCGGCACCGCTATAGCGACATTACGGCAGGCCGGCCTGAAAATTCCAACCCCGGCGATTGAAGCCGGCCTGGTCGATGTCGAATGGCCGGCGCGGCTCCAGCGTCTGACGAGCGGCACATTGGTCGCGCGCGCTGGCGCCAACGTCGAAATCTGGCTCGACAGCGGTCACAACCCGAGCGCCGGAATTGTCATCGCCGAGGCCATGGCCGACCTTGAGGAACGCGCGACGCGGCCACTGTTCCTGATCACGGCAATGCTGACCAGCAAGGAGCCGATCGGATTTTTCCGACCATTCGCTGGGCTGGTCCGTAAGGTCTACACCGTCCCGGTCCCCTCATCGACCGCCAGCCGCGATCCTCACGAATTGGCTGAGGCGGCAAGTACCGCCGGACTTTCCGCCGAGCCGCTCGCTGACGTTGAGACGGCTATCGAACAGATCGCCACAAGTCTCCAGGATGCCGGGCCGTGTCGTATTCTGATTTGCGGTTCACTTTACCTAGCCGGCTCGGTACTTGCGTCAAACGGCACGCCGCCGCGCTGAAAAGTCAATCGGCAAATGCAAAAAACCGGAAGCCGCTACCGGCTCCCGGTCTTAACCAGGTTCGAATAATTTCGTTCAGATCGAGCCCTTTATCCACTCTGAAAGACGACCTTTGGGAACCGCGCCGACCTGCGTTGCAGCTGGTTCGCCATTCTTGAACAGGATCAGAGTTGGAATCGAGCGCACGCCATAACGCACCGCAACGTCCGGATTTTCATCGATATTGAGTTTGGCGATCTTGACCTTGCCGTCGAGTTCGGTGGCGATCTCCTCAAGCGCCGGTGAAATCAGACGGCAGGGTCCACACCACTCAGCCCAAAAATCGACGACGACGGGTTCGTCCGAGCCAAGGACGGCACTGTCGAATGACGTATCGGTCACTTTTTCTGTTGCCATTGAGAAACCTCTGAAAGACGGGGATCGAAGCTAGAGCGTACGTAGGAGCCCACCGTGCCGACGTCAAGGTAGCAAGCCCACGCACGATAGGTGTCAGCGCGAAATTGTCGGCATGGTTCACGATCTTGAATTCACGATGCTTGTTTCGGCGTCGTCCAGCATCCGCCCCGGAATTTCCATGAGTGCGGGAACCTCCGTCCACAGCAATGCCGCGATGATCGGCCGGTCAGGATAGATGCCGGCGAGAATTCGCCGATAGAGAGCCAGTTGGGCGACAGGCTCATGTGGCACGTCCTCAATCCGCAGTGGCGGGCGCCGATTCGTCTTGTAGTCGACGATAAACGCCCGCTCCCCGGTCACGGCAAGGCGATCGATACGTCCCGAAACCACAGCTTCGCCGCCACCGAGCGCAACCCGCCCGGAGATCTCGACTTCGGCGCGACTGCCCGGGGTAAAAAGAGGCGAAAAACGCGGCTCGTCGATAACCGCCATGATCTCGTCGAGGATGGCGAGACCATCAATTTGGGGCGCCGCATTCACAAGAAAGTGTTCTCCAATCTCCCGGCGCATCTCGGGCGGATGATCGGGAAGCGATTGGAGGAGGCGATGAATCAGCCGGCCGCGCAGGAGCGCGTTCCCACTTGCCGCCTCGTCGCCCCGCATGACCGGCGAATCCGTGAGAAATTCCGTATCCTCGCCAAGGCGTAGTACCGACGACGGCGCCAATCGCAACTGTGACGGAGGCGGCGGCAAGGCAGACGAGCCAACCCAATCGGGAAGCGGCGCTTCCTCCTCAGTGCTTTGTTTTAGCGCCAGCGTGCGAGGAGCCTTGGTTGCATCGGCTCTCCATTCAAGAGCGATAAGCTCCCCCTCGGAGGTTTCGAACCGATGGCTCTCCGGTTCAAGCGCCGCACGGACCAGAGCGTGCCAACCGCCAACCGCATCGGTCGTCCGTTTTCTCGTGCCGCAGACGTACAGACGATCGCGCGCCCGCGTCATGGCGACATAGAGGAGCCGTCGATACTCATCCGTGGCGCGCAGCCGCAATTTGTCGAGATGCGCGGTAACGGCCTCCGGCATCGCCTTTTTGCCGCGCATCCATATGAGAGGCGAAGGCGCTGTCTCATCGGGATCGTCGCTCAATGCGACGATTTTTGCATCGTGGCCGGCATGAACTGGAGCCGATCCGGTATCGACGAGAAAGACGATCTCGGCCTCCAGACCCTTGGCGCCATGGACGGTCATCACGCGAACCTCATCGCGCAATATGTCGTTATCGCGCTTGATGTCGGTCGGCGCCGACTCGATCCAATCGAGGAACCCTTGAAGCGATGGTGTCTTCGTCCGCTGATAGGCAAGTGCCTGGGCAAGAAATTCATCCAGGACTTCCTCGGCCTCGGCGCCGAGGCGGCGCATCAGAGCCAAGCGTACGCGATCGGGGCCGAGAATATTTGCAAAGAAAGCATGGGGATCGCGCCAGTCGGCCGTCGCCCGCCAGTTCTCGAGACGGGCACGCGCCTCGACCACGATATCGTCTTTAGACGCGCCGAGTGCATTCCAAAGCGACGCCTGCCGTCCATGGGCCAGACCAAAGAGAGCCTCCTCGGAAAAGCCGATGAGTGGGCTCTTGAGAACTGCCGCAAGCGACAGATCGTCCTCGGGCAGAAGCATGACCCGACCGAGAGCCATCAAATCGACAATGGCGATATGTTCGGCAAGCCGCAGCCGATCGGCGCCGGCGATTGGAACGCCGCGTGTTTTCAGGGCCCGGTTGATCGCCTCGCTCTGGGCGCCGCGCGTCCGCGTCAGGATCAGGATGCCGCCGGGATGTATCGGTTTCTTCGTACCCTCAAGCTCCTCCCCGGTTTCTAGCCAGCCATCAATCGTCGCGGCGATACGCTCGGCAAGGACGACCTCCGGGCTTTTGGCGTCGAGATGATCGAGCGGGCTCGCCCAATCGTCCGGTACGGGTCGTTCGGGCGGTTCGATCAGCGGCCAGACAACAACGCGCCCTGGGTCACCATGACGCGCCGCGGTATGAAACGGCCATTCTCCCTCGGTCGTGACGCCGGACCTGGCATCGCGGGAGTCGAAAACCTTATCGACGGCCGACAGGACAATCTGCGTTGAGCGGAAGGACAGGTGCAGCTGTGTATCTTCAAAACGATAGCCGGCATCGCGGGCCTTCTTGCCGAAATCACCCTGAACGCGCAAGAACCAGGCCGGGACCGCGCCCTGGAACGAAAAGATCGATTGTTTTTCGTCACCAACGGCAAAAAGTGTACGCGTCGCCTCGCTGGCTCCGGTGCCGGAAAAAAATTCGTCGGCCAACGCCTTGATTACTTGCCATTGGCGCGGGCTGGTATCCTGCGCCTCGTCGACAAGGATATGGTCGAGGCCACGATCAAGCTTGTACTGGACCCATTGCGCCGCTTCGTATCGCGACAGTAGCCCTGCGGTTCTGACAATCAGGTCTTCGAAATCGAGAGCCCCGCGCCCGGTCTTCAGCCGCTCATATTCGCTGATCGTGGCATCCGCCAATTTAACCATCGCGACGGTTGTCTCAACGCATTCGGCTGCCCTGATGCGCTCGAGAAGAATCTTGAGACGGGCGATTTCTTCTTCGAACCGCTCGGCCAATTCGGGCCACAAATCCTTGACCGATCGCGTAACCAGCGTGCCTGGTTTGCGCAGATCGCTATTGGACGTGGTTAGAAAATCCAGCCATGCGCCGATCCTGGCATCATCAGTGGTTTCCAGGAGATATGGCGCCAGTCGCAAAGCCGCATTCCGATCGGTGTTCTTCTCGCTCTTATCCAGCAAGTCAGCCAAGCGTGTGACCGCGTCGAGATCGAATGTCGAGTCCGACAGGACTGCACTCCTGAGACTTGCAAGACTATCAGTTCTTCCAAGACCGAGCGCCGCAGGCAGTTCGAGCAGCGCCGCGTTCATGTCTCCGGCGTGGTAGATCCAGGTGCGCAGACGATCACGTTCATCGACGAAATCTGCAAGCGCCTCCTCGTAGGCCATGTCGCTTGCGTGAGACAATACGACGGCAAGGGCAGCGCCAAGCGGCCCATCGGGCTGGCGCGCGGCCCGGGCAAGAACCAGACGGCGGGCGGCGATTTTCAACGCAGCCGAGTCGCGCTCTTCCAACACCTCGAAATAAGCGGCGACGTTGGCCTCGAAGGGAAACTGATGCAGAAGCCGCTCGCAAAAAGCGTGGATCGTCTGAATCTTCAGCCCACCGGGCGTCTCCAGCGCGCGCGCGAACAGACGGCGGGCGACGGCAAGGCGCCCTTCATCGGGTGCTTTTTGATCGAGGTCGGCGAGTTGCTTTTCAAGTTCCGCCTTGGAAAGCGTTGTCCACTCTGCGAGCGTCGCAAACACCCGTTTGGCCATCTCGGCCGCCGCGGCTTTGGTAAACGTCAGGCAAAGGATGCCGGCCGGGTCGGCGCCGGCGAGGAGAAGACGAACCACGCGGCGCGCCAGGACATAGGTTTTGCCGGAACCGGCATTGGCCGAAACCCATGCCGAACCGAAGGGATTCGACGCTTCGGATACGGCGTTCTTTGTCGCCGCGTCGATCGTCGGCCGGGGCTTGCGTGTCATTGCGGATCGCCCCCGGACTCGACCAGTGCCCATTCGCGCACGCGGGCGAGATGATCGTAGGGGCTTTCGAAACGCGTCTCGAACATTGGCCGGGCGCGTGACACATAAGCGCGGCTTTGCTCGTCGTAAGCGGCAATCAACGCACCCAGACGCTGAAGCGCTTCATCACCAAGTTGGTCCGCCGTTAATCCTCTCTCGACTGCTGATTTGAATGGTTCTCCGCGTTCAGTTTGGCCAAGCGCAAGCCACCCGAGCACCGATACTGATCGACCGGAAAATTCCTCGCCAAAAGCACCGGCCCGCGCCATCGCGACTTCAAGGGCTAGCTGCGGAGCCAGACCGGTCAGAACCTGCTTTGCCGTGGGAGGCGCCCCCGTCTTGAAATCGAATATCTCAACTTCGCCGTCATTGCGAAGGTCGATGCGATCAGCACGGCCACGAAGCCGGAAGTCACCCACTGCCACCTCATAGCCACCGCCTATCTCGGCAATGCGCCGCACAATTCCATCGTTTCGTGCGCGCTCCCACGCAATAAACCAGCCAGCGATCGCCCGAAACCGGTGCCACCAGACCGCGTGAATGTCAGGTAAATCAGCGATTTCAGCGAGCACTTCGGCGCCGATCTCGAGAAGCCGGGCTTGCGCCGAAGCATCGTAGGGACCCGACCAGCTTTGCGTAAACGCCCCAAGAGCGTCGTGTATCAATGTGCCGCGCAAGGCATAATCCGGTGCATCGCCGAGCCGGTCGAGTGGCTCCAGTTTTAGGACATGTCTGGCGTATATCGCATAAGGGTCGCGGACCAATGTTTCGATCTCGGTGATCGACAGACCGCGCGGCCGGGCCGATACCGGAGGCCTCGGCGCTGGACGCGGCGCCGGCGAGACTTCTTCCGGCCGGACACGCTCCAGCCTGCGGGCGATCTCAAGATATTTTTCGCCGTTTTTCCGCAGCCGCTTTTCCGAAGTTTCGCCAAGGAGCGCGGACAGGCGCTGAATCCAACGTGAGGCGACACTCGGCGTACCGCCGCGGCGCTCGGCGCGGGTGATGAGAACCCTGGGTGCTGCAAACCCTTGCGCGAAGTCATGGGCGGACAGGCCGATGCGGCGCTCGGGCGGCGCCAGCCCGACCTCGGTGCGCATTGTCCGCGACAGCCATGGATCGGTGCGGGTCTCAGCCGGCCACACGCCCTCGTCAAGGCCACCGAGAATGAGGAAATCGACTGATTGAAGGCGCGCTTCCAGCGTGCCCCATATGTGAATGCGCGGGTCGGCGCCAACAGGCGGTGTCACCGCGACATCAGCCATAAGCGTCGCAATGAAAGCGGGAGCCTCGGCACGCGACAGCATCAACCCACCGCCTTGCACGATGAGTTCGTCAAGCAGCCGCGCCAACGCCTCACCGGCTTGGCCTTGCCACAGAAGCGCGTCGTTTCCAGTTTCGTCGCTAGCCGCCATGCCAAGCGTTCGCAAAAGAGCCTCGGCAAGGACCCCGACCGAGATTTCTACCGTATCGCGGAAGAGCATCTCGATCGGCATCAGTGTCGCCTCAAGCGCGCCAACAAACCCATCTACTTCGTCCCATGCGTCGTTGGTAAGACGGCGCCGCGCCGCGGCAACGTGGCGCGCGTTGGGATCGGTCGCCGCCGCGCGCGCGGTTGCGAGAGCGGGTCGTAGATCAGCAATGCCGCCGAAAATACGGTTGCCGCGCAGAAGTGCCAACTCGAGAGTTCGGGCGGCGCGACGACAGCTGGCGTGGTTCATACCGAAAGCTGCCAAGGGGTGCTTCAGCAATGCGAGCAACGCAACCGGATCACCATCGTTCAGCGCGACTTCACCAACGAGCTTGGCGAATATGCCCGGCGGCAGGCGATCGAGCGACATGCCGGCCGAATCGTCGACGGCGAGACCCCAGCGCCCAAGCTCTACCGCCACCCGGCGTGCGAGGTCGCGATCGGGGGTGACCAGCGCGGCGCTCGTGCCGGATTTCTCAACGCCTTCACGGAAGGCAATGGCGATGGCAAGCGCCTCCTCCTGCTCGTTTCGAGCAACGACCAGGCCTACGCCGGACAGGGCGTCATGGCCTTTGCTAGGCGCGACTGCCAAGCCTTCGAAGCCGACCCAGCTGTCGGTGGTCTCAGCCGGCCGCATGGCCTCGGACAAAAGTCGCGCCCGCGCCTCAATCGACCGCGGGATGTCGCCTAGATCCTCGACATCCTCACGCGCGATCCCGATATCGGCAATCAGTTTCCTCAGCCCGAATTGGGGATGGCCATATGTGGCGAGCTTCGCCTCGCCGGGATCGCCGATAGCCTGATAACCGGCGGCGTCGAGAAATTTGTCGAGACCGGGCAGGACCACAGCCCCATTTGGCAGATGGGCGATCGCTTTGAGGAGCTGCGCGGTCGAGGGAATTGAACCGGTCGAGCCGGCCGCGATGACCGGCCCCACCGGCGGGGAGGATACAAGTCGATCCACCTCGGCGCCTATCAGCAGATCGCGCCGTGCCGCGAGATCGACGCGATTCATATCGGTCAAAATGCGCGGCCAATATTCCGTGACAATTTTTAGGAAGTCGAGGGTAATCGCGAAATAGCCGGTCTGATCGTCGGGAACCAGGCGATTAATCGAATCAAAACCAATTCCGGCGGTGGTTAGGTCATCGAGGAGGCGCGCCAGATCGGCGGAGAGCCTCGCCGCATCGGCGGCGGAGGCGGGAATGAGAAGCGGTTCGTCAGGCGCCAGCCCAAGAAGCTCGCGGCGTGCGGTTCGCCCCCATTGAAGCGCCAAATTAGTAAGCGCTAGATGGCGGGCGAGACGGGAGATCGATAGCGGCAAGGCCAGGCGATCTAAATCGCTCTCCATCACCGGACTAAGCAGATGATCCTCCTCGTCGACATCGCCAATCGGTCGGATGCACGGCAGGATCGCGGCCTGACCGCCGAGCCTTTCGATGAGAACCTCGCGGAAAGATCGCACGGCCCGGCGGGTTGGTAGCAGGATCGTGACCTCGGCAAGCGCGAGCGGATCACCGCGCTTCAATGGGACCAGGGCCCCCGACAGAATCGCGTCTGCCAGCGTCGGCAGGAACGGCGCGCCGGCTGGGATCGAAAAGACCTGCTTGCCTCGGCGCTCCCCGTTCATTGGCTCGTCGTCAGGCGGCGCTATCGGCGATCGATAGCTCTGCTTCGCCGATGGTCTCTGGCGTGCCGACATGCAGCCAGCGGCCGTCCATACGCACGCCGTATAGGCGGTCGGCCTCGATGGCATTGTCGAACAGGCGGTTCAGCGAAAATGCCCCGACCGGACAATCGGCAAATAGGCGCGGATGCAGGATCGCCGCACCTGCGTAGACGAACGGCGCGACCTCGCGCTCCGGCCGCCGCGACAGATGACCTGCCGGGTCCATTTGAAAGTCGCCTCTCCCGCTATAGCCGACCGAACGGACGGTCGACGCCAGGAGGAGAAGAGCGTCCATCTTGTCATCGTCCCACCCGCCGGCAAGCCAGTCGAGATTGGGGCGCGGACCTTCAATCCAAAACGAATCCGAATTGATCACATAGAACGGTTCCTCGCCGAGATGAGGCAGAGCCCTGGCGATGCCGCCACCGGTGTCGAGTAGTTTTTCGCGCTCGTCCGAGATGACGATCCTGGGTCTATTCCGGCGAGAAACATGAGCGCGGACCAGATCGGCGAGATAGTGGACGTTGACTACCGCCGTCTTGACGCCGGCCCGATCGAGCCGGTCGAGACCGTGGTCGATCAGCGAGCGCCCGCCGACCTCGACCAGCGGCTTCGGCACAGTGGCGCTGATCGGCCGCATGCGCTTGCCGATGCCGGCGGCAAGTATCATTGCCCGATTCGGGCGGATCGAAACTGGTGAAATCATCCTGTCTTTCCGAATCGTTTTAGAGGAGGCGATGCCTCTCATACCAGAGCGAGAGGCTGGACATAACCGGATAGGCAAGCGATCTGGCGAGATATCCACGGACCCGTGGAACATGGTTCAGATAACCGCGCTTTCCCGCATGATCGGCAAGTCGGGCGAAGACGCCGAGTATCCTCGTCGCTCTCTGAACGCAGAGAATAGCATAGGCTTCGGCGAAGCGTTCGGCGTCGAAATCCCCATCCCCGGTCTTTCGCATATTTACATATTGGTCGACGAGTTCGCGCTCCAGATCGGGCGGCACCGTGCTGCGGGCGTCTTGCGCCAATGAGGCGACGTCATAGGCCGTCGGCCCAATCATCGCATCCTGGAAGTCGAGAAAACCAATCCGCCGTATTCCTTCGCGATCGGGGAGCCACAGTAGATTAGGCGAATGGACGTCGAGTAGAACCCAGCTTCGCTCGGCGCGATCAAGCCTGTCCAACAGCGGCGCCCAGAGCCCGCTAAACTCGGCGCGCGCCGCCGAATTTGGCGGTTCACCCGTGAGATGCGGGATATACCAGTCCAGATAAAGATCGAGCTCGGCGGCAAGCGCCGCGGAGCTATACGCCGGCAGGTGATGCAAGGTCCCGTCGGGGAGCGGCAGTTCGGCGGTGCGCCGATGCATGTGGATCTGCGCGAGGGCGGCAATGGCATCACTGTAGCGTTCCGCGATCGGCGAGGCGTCGGCGACAACGCCTTGCCTACCGAGATCCTCCATCAGCAGAAATCCAGCCTCATTGTCGTCGGCATAAAGTTCCGGTGCCGAAAGGCCGCAATCGCGCAGCGCGGCGTCGACGGCAACAAAAGAACGGACGTCGCGGGCGCGGTATATGCCCCGTTTGTTGTCGGCCGCGACATCCAATGATCGCGGCGGCCAGTCCATTAGCACGGCTTTTCGGTCCGACAAGCCGATGCGTTCATAGGTGCGGCTTGAAGCATCGCCTTGGAGGTGACGGCGGGCGGCGTGGCGCCAATTGGCGCGCTCAAGAAAACCACGAATGGCCCGGCTTCGCCTGAACCGCGCGATCAACGAGCCTTGGCCGACAATGGTAACCTTGCGGCCCGCGCCGGCGATCTCGAACGATAGCTCGATTCGCTCGGCCGGCAGCCGCGAGACGGCCCGTTCTGGCCATTCAATGATAACCGCGCCATCGGCAACGGCATCGTCGAAGCCGATCTCATCGAGTTCATCGGCGAGCGACAGGCGATAGAAATCGAAGTGCGCGACGGGCAATCGACCGCCAGAATAGGTCTGAACCAATGTGAATGTCGGGCTCGGCACTTCGAGCCCGGCATCATCGACGAAGGCACGCAGAAGCCCCCTGGCAAAGGTCGTCTTACCCGCGCCGAGATCGCCGGTGAGGGCGATAACATCGCCGCGCATGAGAACAATCGCTAGATCCTCGGCAAGCGCTGCTGTCGCCGCCTCGTCGGGCAGATCGAAAAACAGTTTGGCTTTATTTTCGTCCATGGTCGGAGGCGCGCGCTGGCAATTATTCCGCCGCCTCCGCCGCCGCGATCCTCGGGCGGGCGGGCAAGCGACAAATCACCGTGACACCACGGCCGGCCTCGGATTTTATTTCGGCGCTGCCGCCATGGAGGTTGGCGAGGCTCTTGACGATCGACAGGCCGAGCCCGGTACCGCCCCGGGCGTCGCCACGCGGCTGGCTGGCGAAGCGGTCGAAGGCCGACCCGAGGAAGTCGCTGGCAATCCCTGGTCCGTCATCTGAAACCGTGAACTCGATCATGTCGCCGGTACGGGCAGCGGAAATTGAGACACATCCCCCCTTTGAGGAGAACGCGACAGCATTGGCGACGAGATTGAACAGGATCTGGCGGACGCGTTTGCCGTCCGCCGCAAAGCCGCCTATTTCAGGCGAGATATGGGTTTCCACGCGAATGCGGGACTCCTGAATGCGGCCCTGCACGCCTTCGATCGCTGCTTGAATCGTTGCCGCGACATCGATCTCTATCAGGTCTAGTTCCATAATACCGGCGTCGATGGTCGCCAGATCGAGGATATCGTTGATGATCGTCAATAGCGCTGCGCTCGACGACATGATGTGGTGGGCATATTCGTTTTGTTTCTCGTTGAGCTGACCGAAACGGGCATCGGATAGCAGCTCGGAGAAGCCGATAATGTTGGTGAGCGGCGAACGCAGCTCATATGACACGTGCTCAATGAAAGAGTTTTTGAGGATATCAGCGGCCTCAAGGGCCTCGTTGCGCTGTGTCAGGGCGCGGGCGACCTCGGCTGAATGGGTAACATCAACAAAGGTGACCATCGTCTGGCCGTCCGGCAGCGGTGCGACCGCATAGTCGATCGCCGAACCGCCGGTGCCTTCCATTCGCCCGGCGATACTCGCCCGGCTCTCGTCGAAACCCGCGACATTGGCAATGAATCGATTCCAGATCGCGTCGTCATCGCCGGCTCGGCGGCAAGCGTCGACGATCTGGGTAATATGTGGGCTATCGGCGAGAGCTTCGGGATCGAGTCGCCAGATAGTCGCGAACGAGGGGTTATGCAATCGAAGCCGCCCGTCCGGGCCGAAGACGGCGACACCTTCGGCAAGATGATCAAGCGTCTCACCTTGAACATGGATCAGCGAATTGTAGCGGCTTTCAAGGTCGAGACGTTCGGTGACGTTCTCGTAAATCCAGGTCACGCCGCCTTGCGGATTCGGATTGGCGATGATGCGAAGCGTCTGGCCGTCGGGCAAATGCCACCATTGCTCGACCGCCTCAACTGATCGGTAAGCCAATAGGAGATCGTCCCGCCATGCGCGAAAATCACGCTGTTCAGGGATTTTATGGGCGGCACGCAAAGAATCGAATACGGCATTTTCATCTGGCATCGATTCAAGAAATGCGATGTCAAGTTCGAACAAATCGCGGTAGGCGGCGTTGTAGGAGACAAGCCGTCTATCGGCATCGAAGATGGCGACCGCGGTGGCGAGCTGATCGAGCGTGCGCGCGTTGAAGTCTATCTGACGGCCAAGTGCTGCTTCGGCCTGTTCGATCGCGGTAACATCAGTGGCGATGCCGGCGCTGCCGAATGTGGACGCGACATCCGCGACATCGAAAACACGGCGATCACCGGCGACAATCGCGGGTAGACGACGTAGAAAGACTTCTGATGAGTGATGTGAGTCGGCGATTCCACGGCGAGCGGTGCTATCCAGAAGTTCCAGGCCGCACTCAACCACCTCCGCTTCATTGTCGCCCTCGACGGCGGCGGCAAAGGCGGCATTGACCCAGGCGAGACGATGGTTGGAATCGCGTAGCCAGATTGGCGAGGGTATAGACGACAGCATGGCGCGCATTGCACCAACCTCGGCGGCAAGAAGCTGATGCGTTGCCTCAATCTCGGCGCGGGCAAGGCGATCGCCGGTGAGATCGCGGAAACGAACGACGGCGGAGCCGCCGGCGGTTCGGCCTGATGCTTCAATCAGACGGCCGAGTGTCATCGCCAGTGTTAGATCGAACGCTTCACCGCTCTCGCGAAGCCGGTTAATGCCACGATCGAGGCGAGCGGCTGATTCCGGCTGAAGCCATTTGCCGAAGGCAAGAAAACCCGCACGATCGGTCGGCGTTCCGGCGACGGGCGCCATCGTTCCGGCGACAAAGGGTGCCTCTCCCGGCGAATTCCAAACGACAAGCCGCTGATCTTCGCCATTGATCAGCGCTTCGGCGCGATCCGCCGCGGCTTTAAGGTCGGCCACCTGAAGACGAAGATCGAAATTCTCGGATTCACTACGGTGGCGGGCGCGCATGACAGCGATGACGCTCCAGACCGCGAAACCGGTAACACCGATGAGCGCACTTAGGAGTACGACCGGGCCAGGATCCGGCGTGATGCCAAGGGCGTCCACATCCATCGCCGGTTGCGCCAGCGCACTATCAGCCGATACAAGCAGAAACCCGACCGTTAGCCGCCACGCAACCCGGATCGCCCTGATAATCCCGCCATGCAATAGCATGCAACAGGCACCTTCCGCCGCCAATGCCCATGGGCGGGTAGGCGCTCACACCCTACCGGACCGCCTCACCACCCACCCGAATCACTTCAATGTAACGGTTTGTGGACTCGGCGTGAATCCGGCAACAAATAAAAAGCGCGTTCCACGAAAATTAGTAGCGGTAGTGTTCCGGTTTATAGGGGCCGGAAGCCGGCACATTGATATAGGTCGCCTGCTTATCGCTGAGCTCAGTCAGCCGCACACCAATTTTATCAAGATGCAGGCGGGCGACTTTTTCGTCGAGGATCTTTGGCAGCGTATAGACTTTTTTCTCGTACTTCTCAGGCTTAGTGAAAAGCTCAATCTGCGCCAGTGTTTGATTTGTGAAACTCGCCGACATGACAAAGCTCGGATGGCCGGTGGCGTTGCCGAGATTGACCAAGCGCCCTTCGGACAGAAGGATTATGCGTTTGCCGTCGGGGAATTCGACCTCGTCGACCTGCGGCTTGACGTTGTGCCATTTGAGATTTCGCAACGCACCAATTTGAATCTCGGAATCGAAATGACCGATATTGCAGACGATCGCACGGTGCTTCATTTCGCGCATATGGTCGATGGTGATCACGTCGATATTGCCGGTCGCCGTGACAAAGATGTCGGCCTGGGGCGCGGCGTCTTCCATCGTCGTGACTTCGAAGCCCTCCATCGCCGCCTGCAAGGCACAAATCGGGTCGGCCTCGGAAACCAGGACGCGGCACCCGGCATTGCGCAGGCTCGCCGCCGAACCCTTGCCCGTGTCGCCAAAACCGCAGACCATGGCCGTTTTGCCAGACATCATAACGTCGGTGCCACGGCGGATGCCATCGACCAGCGATTCGCGGCAGCCATAGAGATTGTCGAATTTCGACTTGGTGACGGAATCGTTGACGTTTATCGCCGGGAAGAGAAGTTCGCCTTCCTTTTCCATCTGGTAAAGACGATGAACGCCAGTTGTTGTCTCTTCGGTAACGCCTTTGATGCCCTTGGCAAACTTTGTGTACCAGCTCGGATCCTTCTCGAGCTGCTTCTTAATCGTGGCGAAGAGGACTGTCTCCTCTTCATTGGTCGGATGGGCGATGACGCTGGCATTGGTCTCCGCCTGCATGCCGAGATGTAAGAGCAGAGTAGCGTCGCCGCCATCGTCGAGGATCATGTTGGCGGTGCCGCCGTCATGCCATTCGAAAATGCGGTGGGCATAATCCCAATAGTCCTCAAGACTCTCACCCTTGTAGGCAAAAACCGGCGTCCCCGTGGCGGCAATCGCGGCCGCGGCGTGGTCCTGAGTCGAGTAAATGTTGCAAGAGGCCCAGCGCACCTCCGCGCCAAGCGCCTGCAAAGTTTCGATCAGGACCGCGGTCTGGATGGTCATATGCAGTGAACCGGCGATACGGGCACCGCGAAGCGGCTGCTCCGGGCCATTCTCCTCGCGGGTCGCCATGAGACCGGGCATTTCGGTCTCGGCCATGGCGATTTCCTTGCGGCCCCAATCGGCGAGGCTGATATCCTTGACGGCGTAGTCGGTGAATTCCGGCATTCCGGGCTCCCAGGCGGTAGAGGTGAAAATGGGGGTTAGCGTTGGCGCCGTTATAACCGTATAGGCAGCATAAGACAATAAGGATATAAAGATTTCTTTATATCAATTGCGAGGGGCGCTAGTCATTTTCACCGAACCGACCAGCCACAAGGTCGGAGAGCGCCGCCAAGGCGGCTTCCGCCTCTGGCCCACGAGCGGCGACGCAAATCGATGATCCGGACGCCGCGGCAAGCATCATCAGGCCCATAATCGACGTCGCGCCGACTGTGGTCTGGTCCTTCGATACTGTGATCTCAGCCTCGAAGCGCTCGGCGCATTTTACGAAGCGGGCGGCGGCGCGGGCGTGAAGTCCACGCTTGTTGGTAATGTTCAAGTTGCGAGTAAGATTTTTCTTGCCGGCGTCAAGCATCACTTTCCACTGAGAACCTGACTGGCGACATTGATGTATTTTCGGCCGGCGGCTCCCGCTTCGGCTACCGCATCGACGAGGTCTTTTTCTCCGCGAACGCTGGCAAGCTTGATCAGCATAGGCAAATTGACGCCGGCAATCACCTCGACTTTGCCGGTCTCCATGACCGAAATAGCAAGATTCGACGGTGTCCCGCCAAACATGTCGGTAAGCAGTATAACGCCCGAGCCGTCGTCCACGCTCTTTACAGCATCGAGAATATCGCGCCGGCGGCGCTCAACGTCGTCATCCGGCCCGATGGCAATCGTCTCAATTTGCACCTGTGCGCCGACAACATGCTCAAGCGCAGCGCGGAATTCAGCAGCAAGACGGCCATGGGATACGAGGACAAGTCCAATCATTCGCCGTGTTTTCCTCGGAGGACTCCCTGTCCAACTTCGGCAATTCCCTCGGGCCTTGCCATGCTGCAGCGCCGCAAACGCATCTTGACCATTCGATTTGGCAACGCAAGAGGCAATCCGCCTCATTCCATTAGATTGAACGAATTCCCGATCACCGCTCGAACCTTTTGTGCGCTCCCATGATCGCCAATCGGCAAGCGCAAATACGGCAGGATAACGCCCGCCAATTCGATCCGCGTTTCATCCGCCTCAGGCAGGCGTATGCAGCTCTCAGGTGCTTTGAGATCGACAATAAGGCGGATGACAATCGGCGCAACATAGGACCGTTTTAGAAGGCCGATCCCGCGCATCTCGACCAGGCCGGCGATCGTGGCCGGGACATCCGCCAGGAGCCGGCCATTGACCGCGGTCGCGATGACACGATCGTCGGCGACGAGATGAGTCCCCTTGGGGTCGCCGGCGAGGAGATCGAGCAACAATGTCGACTTGCCGCAACCCGACTCACCACGGATCAGAACGCCACACTCGCCGATTAGAGCGGCGCTAGCATGGATCGTCTCAAGCCGATTCATCCAACGGGTAGATGGACGCTAAACCGAGCTCCGAGAACCACCGGATCGGAATCCCCGGTAGAGTCCTGAGTCATACGGTTTTCCGCCCATATTCGTCCGCGATGGGCCTCGACGATCTGTTTTGTAATCGAGAGACCAAGGCCGGAATTTTGGCCAAAATCGTCCTCATCGCCGCGATCAGTATAAAAACGCTCGAAAATACGTTCAAACTGATCCGAGCGGATGCCTGGGCCGTCATCCTCGACGACGATTTCGATAGCATTCTCGATCGGTTGGACGGCGACGCGGACAGTTCCATCCTTTCGGCAGAATGAGCGGGCATTGTCGATAAGATTGTTGAAGACCTGGGCAAGACGACCATCGTTGCCGAGGACGAAATATGCCGCTGGATCGGTGGAGGGCTTTACATCAAGAACAAGTTTCGGCCCATCCACGGCAATGGTTCCACGGGCGATATCGACTACCGTGTGGAGAAGCTGGCCAAGATCGACAGGCGTTGCGTCTTCGCGGGCAAGTTCAGCATCGAGCCGCGAGGCGTTTGAAATGTCATTGATCAGGCGATCCAGACGTCGGACGTCATGCTGGATGATGGCGGTGAGGCGCGCCTTTGCTTCTTCGGTCTTGGCGAGCGGCAAGGTCTCGACCGCGCTGCGCAGCGATGTCAGCGGATTCTTCAGTTCGTGCGCGACATCGGCGGCAAAGCTTTCAATGGCTTCGATGCGGTTAAAAAGCGAATCGGTCATATCGCGCAGGGCCAAGCCAAGATGGCCGATTTCGTCGCGCCGACCCGAGAAATCGGGAATCCGCGTACGTGATTTTCCGCCACGACGGACGCGGTCGGCCGCGTCGGCAAGGCGACGAAGCGGCATGGCAATCGTGCTGGAAAGCAAAATCGATAAAAGGATCGTGACGCCGGCCGCAACCAGAAAGACCCGCACGATGGCCATGCGCTCGGCATCGACAATCGCGTCGATATCACCGCCCCGAGTAGACAGAAGCAATGACCCGAGAATGGTGCGGAAGCGCTCGATGGGGACGGCGACCGAGACAATTTGCTCGCCGCGCTCGGTGATACGCACAACGCTATTGGCTGTGCCGTTCAGAGCGTTAACGACTTCCGGATAGCTCTTGCCGTTGGCGCCGCCGAGCTCCTGGTAGACAGGAAGATCATTGCGCTGCATCCAATTGCCGATGGCGCCGGTGATCCGTTCAAGCACATTGGTTTCGTCACTCGCCGGGGGTGGCAATTCGTAGCGCAGGATCTGGCCACGCGAGTAAAGATGCCTTGTGTCGACAATCAAGGTGCCGTCACGGTCATAAATGCGCGCGCGCGTGCCGGTCGGCGTGGCAAGAGTACGGATTATCGGCGTAACCCGTTCCGGGTTGATCAGAAAATCGATGCCGCCGGAAGGTTGGTCGAGGCTCGACAGGCTGTCGCCAACCTGGAGATTGAGAAAATCTTCGGGATCGAGCGGAACACCAGTGGCGCCCGTACTCGCCCGCTCGGCGATCGTCCGGGCGATAATCTCGCCCTCAGTGAGGAGACTGGAAACCCGCGCTTCGGTTAGGCCGGCGCGAAACTGGTTCAAATACAAGATACCGGAGACCAGAACGACAAGAGCCGCGAGGTTAAGGACAATGATCCGCCGGGTGAGACTCGAAAACGCATAGAGACCGAAAAGCCGGCCAAGCCGCGCGAGCCGGCCGACTATTCTGCCGAAGCGGCGCGGTCCAGTTCGCACCACCGCGATGGATCGTTCTTCAACTCCTGCCGTCATCGCGGCTCACGACCGGATCTACCGGTCAAACCTCCTTGAAACGATAACCGACACCATAAAGGGTCTCGATCATATCGAAGTCGTTGTCGACCGCCTTGAACTTCTTGCGCAATCTCTTAATATGACTATCGATGGTCCGATCGTCGACATAGACCTGATCGTCATAGGCGGCGTCCATCAGCGCATTGCGACTTTTCACTACGCCCGGCCGGTGGGCAAGGGCGTAAAGGATAAGAAACTCCGTGACCGTCAGCGTTACCGGCAGGGCGTTCCACGTACAAGTATGGCGTTCCTGGTCCATCGACAAGGCTCCGCGATCGAGAACCGTCTGCGCATCGACGGCCTTCTTTTCGCTCACGTCACGTGGCTGGAAGCGCCGCAACACGGCCTTGACCCGCTCGACCAGAAGGCGCTGCGAGAATGGCTTCTTGACGAAATCGTCGGCGCCCATCTTGAGCCCGAACAGTTCGTCGATCTCGTCATCCTTGGACGTCAGGAAAATGACCGGCAGATCACTTTTCTGTCTGAGCCGCCGTAAAAGCTCCATCCCGTCCATGCGCGGCATTTTGATGTCGAGGATGGCAAGGTCCGGCAGATTGTCCTGTAAACCATCAAGCGCCGACGCGCCGTCGGTATAGGTCAGGACTCGATAGCCCTCCGATTCAAGAGCGATCGACACGGAGGCGAGAATATTCCGGTCGTCGTCGACGAGAGCAATCGTCGGCATTCGGCTTTCTCCATATTCGTGGGGCCGGATCGTCCCGCCGGCAAGCGAGCACTCCCGCCTTTGCCGCTATCATTGCGCACAAATTGTGGCAGGCAAGAATAGCGGATTCCCGACAGTGTTACCAATTTCGGCCGATTCTTGCGCGCCGCAGGCAATCCGTGGCCTATTGACCGGCCAGAACCGGCGTCTGCCGAGGCGCCAGAAAAAAGCGGATCTCTAAATGCGGTCAGTAAGATGAACGAGACCGAAGCTCCAATTTCGGGAGTGGCGGCGGCGCGTCGGGTGCTCAGGCTGGCCGCAACCGGGTCCCTTGCAACACTCGACAGCGATGGCGCGCCTTTTGCTTCGCTCGTCACTGTGGCAACGACGCCGGCCGGGGAGCCAATCCTGCTTCTGTCCAAACTCGCCGTGCATACACAAAATCTCGACCGTGATGCCCGCGCCTCACTACTTCTTTCTACCCCGCCCAGCGAGGCCGGCGATCCGCTCACCGGTAGCAGAGTGACAATTTCAGGCACCATTGCTGCCGATCGGAGCCCGGCACTTCGCCACCGTTTCTTGGTCCGCAACGAGGAAGCCGCTCTTTATGCGGATTTCAACGATTTTGATTTCTATCGCCTCAATGTCCGTGCGGGACATCTGGTCGCCGGTTTCGGCCGCATCGTCGGCCTTGCGGCCAGCGATCTACTGACAGACTGTTCGGGTTGCGCCGGCTTGATCGAGGCCGAGTCTGAGGCCATCGCTCACATGAATGAGGATCACGCTGATGCGCTTCGCGGCTACGCAATGCGGCTTTGCGGCATGCCGGATGGCGTGTGGACGACCACTGGCTGCGACCCGGACGGCATCGATCTTCGCGCCGGGCCGCTGCGGGCGCGGCTCGAATTTCCCAAAAAGGTACGCAACACCAGCGAACTGAGAAAGACACTGGCCGTATTGGCGCAGGAGGCGCGCGACAACGTGTAAAAAAAGCCCGGCTGCGAGGCCGGGCTTCGTGATTTCCGATCCGTCAGCGATAGTCAGCTGGCGGCGTCGGCGTTTTCCAACTTGTCCTGGCTGATCTCAACGCCTGTCTCCTGATCGACCATTTTCATCGACAGGCGAACCTTGCCGCGATCGTCGAAACCGAGAAGTTTGACCCAGACCTTGTCGCCCTCCTTGATTACGTCGGTGGTCTTGGCGACCCGATTTGGTGCGAGCTGGGAGATATGGACAAGGCCATCCTTGGCGCCAAAGAAATTGACGAATGCGCCAAAATCGACGGTCTTGACGACGGTGCCCTGGTATATGACGCCGACTTCAGGCTCCTGGACAATCGACTTGATCCAGTTCAACGCCGCGGTAATTGCCTTACCATCGGACGACGCGACTTTTACCGTGCCGTCGTCGGAAATGTCGACCTTGGCGCCGGTTTTCTCGACAATCTCGCGAATGACCTTGCCGCCGGAGCCAATGACTTCGCGAATTTTATCGGTGGCAATCTGAAGAACCTCGATGCGCGGGGCGTATTCACCAAGCTGTTCGCGCGCCTGGGGCAGGGCCTTGGCCATTTCGCCAAGGATGTGCAAGCGGCCGCCTTTTGCCTGAGCCAGAGCCTGACGCATGATCTCCTCGGTGATGCCCTGGATCTTGATGTCCATCTGCAGCGAGGTAATGCCGGCTTCGGTGCCGGCCACCTTGAAATCCATATCGCCAAGATGGTCCTCGTCGCCGAGAATATCCGACAGGACAGCGAAGCGATCGCCTTCCTTGATCAGACCCATGGCGATACCGGCAACCGGTTGTTTAAGCGGCACGCCGGCGTCCATCAGGGCCAGCGAAGTGCCGCAAACCGTCGCCATCGAGGACGAGCCGTTCGATTCGGTAACTTCGGAGACAACCCGCAGCGTATAGGGAAACTCGTGATGGGCGGGCAACACCGGCCGCACAGCCCGCCAGGCAAGCTTGCCGTGACCGATCTCGCGGCGTCCCGGCGACCCCATGCGCCCGGTCTCGCCTACCGAATAGGGGGGGAAATTATAATGCAGCATGAAGGTTTCCTTGTAGGTGCCTTCAAGCGCGTCGACGAATTGCTCGTCGTCACCGGTGCCAAGCGTCGCTACGACGAACGCCTGCGTTTCGCCCCGCGTAAACAGCGCACTGCCATGAGTCCGCGGCAGGATACCAACCTCGGAAAGAATAGGGCGGACGGTCTCCAGATCGCGGCCATCGATACGGCTGCTGGTGTCGAGGATACTGCGGCGCACGATTTTGGCCTGGAGTTCCTTGAATGCCGCTGAAACTTTCTCCTTGGGGAAGCGGGGTTCCTCGCCGTCCGGCAGAAGGGCGGCCATCACCTTCGCCTTGACAGCGTCGACAGCGGCGTAGCGCTCCTGCTTGACAGTGTTCTTGTATGCGGCGCGAAGATCGTCTTCGGCGATGCCGAGCATCTCATTTTCAATCTCTGAAAGATCGGCCGGGGTGAAATCACGGGGCGCCTTGGCGGATTTTTCGGCAAGGCGAACAATCGCGTCGATCACCGGCTGGAACCCTTTATGACCGAACATGACGGCACCGAGCATGTCATCCTCGGACAGCTCCTTTGCCTCCGATTCGACCATGAGGACCGCATCACCAGTGCCGGCGACGACAAGATCCAGCTTTGACTCGACGCGCTCCTCTTGCAGCGGGTTGAGCAAGAACTCTCCGTTGACCAGGCCGACGCGCGCGGCGCCGATCGGGCCCATGAAGGGGGCGCCGGATAAAGTCAGGGCGGCGGAGGCCGCGACCAACGCTACAATATCGGGATCATTTTCAAGATCGTGCGAAAGCACGGTCGTGACGACTTGGGTCTCGCATTTGAAGCCGGGGGCGAAAAGTGGCCGGATGGGCCGATCGATCAGCCGCGAGGTCAGCGTTTCCTTTTCGGCCGGTCGGCCTTCACGCTTGAAAAATCCACCGGGAATCTTGCCGGCGGCGAAAGTCTTCTCCTGATAATTAACGGTGAGTGGGAAGAAATCGATACCAACTCTTTCTTCCTTGGCGGCGACAACTGTGGCGAGCACAGTGGTCTCGCCATAGGTGGCGACAACCGCGCCATCAGCCTGGCGAGCTACTTTGCCAGTCTCAAGAATAAGCGGGCGCCCGGCCCAATCGATCTCGACACGTTGGATGTCGAACATGGCTAGTCCTTTCATGAGTGAGAACGCCAAGACGGGCCATGGACAAGACGGCAAGAAGCTCTTTCTGTGTTCGAAGAGCGTCTAACGATCCTGCCATGACCGCTTTTTGGGTCCATCATCTGTGGCAGCGGCCCCATGCCGCCGCCCGGGTCATGGCCGAATCATATCGGCCGGTTGTGGCGAAATTATACGATACGACAATTGATATCGTTTCGCTCTTTCTGCGATGGCGCATTGACCGGGAAGAAGACTGAGTCCGCTATTCCCGACAACGCGCCAGCTTCAGCGACGCAGGCCGAGACGTCCGATGAGCGCGCGATAGCGTTCCGCATCGACCTTTCGAACATAGTCGAGGAGACCGCGACGCTGGCTTACCAGTTTGAGCAAGCCGCGCCGTGAGTGATTGTCCTTGGCATGCGATTTGAAGTGTCCGGTCAGATTGACGATCCGCTCAGTTAGAATCGCGACCTGCACCTCCGGCGAGCCGGTATCCTCGGGCGAATTAGCGTATTCCTTGATTAATTCCTGCTTGCGATCAGGCGTGATCGACATCGTTTCAGTCCTTTCAAGTTTCGATCGAACAATGGCCCGCCGGGCTCAAGCGGCCGATGCCGGGATGTCGTCCAGCACGGTCGGGGCACGGAAGGGAATTTCGCATCTGGCGCGTTTGGCACCGATGAATGCGGGCGGAATATGGCTTAAACCGCGGTGAATTACCAGAGAAATAGCCGGCCGCCTACCTTATTGATATTACTTGATATTTTGGTCTATGAGTCGTCTCTCAGGTGATTTCGGGAATTGGCTGGCGTCCCGCATTGGAACGTTTGGCACATGCGTAAAGCTCGCGAGCATCAAGTTCGGAAGACGCGTTTCGGGTTGAAGGCGCCGCGTTCAACCTCGCCGATGGCGATGGTTTCGCCGGCATGTGTGGCATGGACCATGCCCGTTACCGCCGGCGCGTCGCGACCCTTGAGAAACACCGTCTGGCCACGGCGGACGCGCGCGGCATCGCCTGGCGCCAGGACGATCTCGGGTAGATCGCCGAGAACAACTCCGACCGGTTGGAGGAAGCGATCAAGGGTCTCGGCACCATTTTCGCCGCGCGCGTCGGCCAGTTCCTCAAGCCCTATCGCTCCCGTCTCGCCGAATGGTCCGACCACCAAACGGCGCAGGGCGACAACATGAGCGAAACAACCAATCCGTTGCCCGATATCGCGAGCGATGGCGCGCACATATGTGCCCTTGCCGCACTCGGCGTCGAAGATGGCATGGTCGGCACCCGGGATCTCGGTGAGCTCCAGCCGGTGGACAACCACCGAACGCTCCGCGATCACGACATCCTGGCCCTCTCGGGCAAGATCGTAGGCGCGCTCGCCATCGATCTTGATCGCCGAATAGGCCGGCGGCCGCTGCATGATTTCGCCGGTGAAGAGAGGTAGAACGGCTTCAATCGTGTCGCGATCAGGCCGTTCATCGGAGGTCGCCACCGGCTTGCCTTCAGAATCGTCGGTGTCGGTTGCAATCCCCCACTTCACCGTGAAGCGATAAACCTTGCGCCCATCCTGCGCAAAGGGAACGGTTTTAGTTGCATCGCCGAGGGCAATCGGCAGTATCCCGGTGGCAAGCGGATCGAGCGTACCGGCGTGACCGGCTTTTGCGGCATTGTAGAGCCGCTTTACCCCCGAGACCGCCTGAGTAGACGTCTGGCCGACCACCTTGTCGAGACAAAGCCAACCGGAAATCTCGCGGCCCTTGCGCTTGCGATTAGCCATCGGTGGATTCTACTCAGTCCTCGCCCGTGCCGAGATCGCGACGAACAGCGGGCGAGCGCAAAAGCGCGTCGATCCGTTCGCCTTCGTCGAAGGTTGTGTCGAGCCGGAAAATGAGGTCCGGCGCATGCCGTAGATCGATGCGGCGCGCTATTTCGCCGCGCAGGAAGCGCTTGCTGCGCTCAAATGCAGCGACGATCAAATCGGCATCTTTGCCGCCAAGCGGCATGATGAAAATCGTAGCGAGCTTTAAATCGCGAGTCACCCGGACTTCCGGTACGGTCACGACAACACCCTCAAGGGCCCGATCGTGGACGTCGCCACGCTGGAGGATTTCGGCCAGCGCATGGCGAATCAGTTCGCCAACGCGAAGTTGACGCTGGGTCGACGCATGAGCGTCGTGGCGGGCAGCGGATCGTTTCATGGATTTCGGTGATCCCCGGCAAGCGCCGGCGCGACCCTCTTGTCAAAAATAGCTTTCAAAATGGCGCATTGGACGCGACATCCGCCGAGATTACGATACCGACCCGGTCCAGTGCTCAAAGCGTGCGCGCGATCTCCTCGACGCGATAACATTCTATTACATCGCCGGGGCGCATATCTTCGTATTTCTCGAAAGCCATGCCGCATTCCTGGCCGGTCGGCACCTCGCGGACCTCATCCTTGAACCGTTTCAATGTCGACAGCTTTCCTTCGTGAACGACGACGCTATCGCGAATCAAGCGAACCCCGGCACCGCGTTGGACAACACCATCGGTGACCCGACAGCCGGCGATCTTGCCGACCTTCGAGATGTTGAATATCTCAAGAATTTCAGCATTGCCGAGCATGGTCTCGCGGCGCTCGGGAGAGAGAAGTCCCGACATCGCCGCTTTGATATCGTCAACCAGATTGTAGATGATGTTGTAATAGCGAATCTCGATGGCGTCGCGGTCGGCGGCTTGTCGTGCCTGGGTATTGGCGCGGACGTTGAACCCGATAATCGCCGCGCCCGACGACGCGGAAAGCGTAATATCGGATTCAATGATGCCGCCAACCCCGGAATGAATGATTTGGGCGGCAACTTCATCGGTACCGAGCGCCGCCAATGCGCCGGTAATCGCCTCGACCGAGCCCTGCACGTCGGCCTTGATGATCAGCGGAAATGTCTTAAGACCGCTCGTCTGCAGCTGATTCATCATCTGCTCGAGAGAACCGCGAGCCCCGGTCATCCTGGCTTGAGCCTTTTCGCGCTTCTGGCGATCGCGATAGTCGGCAATCTCCCGAGCACGGGCCTCTGACTCAACAACAGCAAAGCGATCACCAGCTTCGGGAGCGCCCTGGAAGCCGAGAACTTCAACCGGCATTGACGGGCCAGCCTCCGTCACCGATGCGCCTTGATCATCAAGAAGCGCGCGGACGCGACCCCACTCGGCGCCAGCGACGAGAATGTCGCCGATTCCAAGCGTGCCCTGCTGGACAAGAACGGTAGCGACCGGGCCGCGGCCACGGTCGAGCCTGGCCTCGACAACGGTGCCTTCCGCAACTCGCTCGACACCAGCCGTCAATTCGAGAACTTCGGACTGGAGAAGAACTGTCTCGAGAAGCTTGTCGAGATTGGTCCCTTTCAGCGCGGAGACCTCAACATCAAGGACGTCGCCACCCATCGATTCGACAAAAACTTCATGTTGGAGTAGCGCGTTGCGAACGTTTTGCGGATCGGCACCTGGCATGTCGATCTTGTTTATCGCGACAATCATCGGAACCTCGGCCGCCTTGGCATGATGAATCGCTTCAATCGTCTGCGGCATGACGCTGTCGTCGGCGGCGACGACCAGGATAACGATGTCCGTAACCTTGGCGCCACGGGCCCGCATTGCCGTGAACGCGGCATGGCCGGGTGTATCAATGAAGGTGATTTTCTGACCGTTGCGTTCAACCTGGTAGGCGCCGATATGCTGAGTAATACCGCCAGCCTCGCCACCGACTACGTCGGCTTTGCGAATAGAATCGAGCAGTGATGTCTTGCCGTGATCGACATGCCCCATGATCGTCACGACCGGCGCGCGGGGCTCAAGAGCGCCATCGCCGTCGGCCAAAGTGAATAGGCCTTCCTCAATGTCCGATTCAGCGACCCGGCGTACCTTATGTCCCATCTCCTCGGCAATCAGCTGGGCCATGTCAGCCTCAATGACATCGGTGACCTTAAGAAGCTGATCCTGTTTCATCAGGAGTTTGATGACGTCGACAGCCCGCTCACTCATCCGGTTGGCAAGTTCTTGGACGGTAATTGTCTCGGGAATGACAACCTCCCGCATGATCTTTTCGCGCGGGCCGTCATGAGCCCTAGCCCGCTCGCGCTCGCGGCGACGACGGATTGACGCGAGCGAACGTTCGCGTTCCGTATCATCGAGAGCGTTGACCAGAGTAAGCCGGCCGCGCCGACGATCATCAGTGCCACGCTTAACAGGCTTCGGATCGGCCGGGCGTGCGGTCTTGACCCGGCCACGCAGCCCGCCGGAGCGACCCTCGTCCTCGGCCTCATTCTCTTTGGGAACCTTGGCGCCAACCGGGCGGGCGGCATCGTCAGGTGCACCCTCCGGCTTCTTTTCATCTTCGCCGAAACGACGGCGCGCTGTATCCTCAGCACGTTCTCGCAGCGACTCTTCCACCTTTCGACGGGAATCCTCCTCCGACTGACGGCGCTCAGCTTCCTCATGTTCGCGCGCAGCACGGGCAGTCTCTTCGGCGCGACGCGCTGCAGCACCTTCGGCAACTTTGCGCTCCTCCGCCTCATGGACTTTTGCGTCTGCAAGAGCGCGGGCGCGGGCATCACGCTCATCGTCCGACAATTCACGTAGGACAAGCCCGCCACGGGCCGCGGCGGTGCTATTCGCTGCCGGCTCGCCATGCGGTTGTGGGGCCGCCGTCGGCGCCTCAGGCGCCGGCCTGGCCGGCGCTGCTACCGGCGCCGCGGCCGGTGCCGCGGCCGGTGCCGCGGTCTTGGCTTCGGCGGATGGCGTAACGCGGCGCTTCTTGCGCTCGACCTGAACCGTATTTGTTCGGCCGTGAGAAAAACTCTGCCGAACGGTGTCGCGTTCGACACCGCCACGTTTCAGGCCGAGTGGCTTTCTCGGTGCCACGCTGATCGTCTTGTCGCTGGTGTTGTTCGATTCAGTCATTCGTTCCGTTGTCCCGAGGACGCTAAATCCTTACTCAATTCCATTTCGCTCAATTCGCGCTCAAGCGTGCCAGCATCGTGTTCATCACGACAATAGTCGCGCCATGCGTCGACACGGGCCAGCAGGTTTTGGCTCGCCGGCCCAGCAAGCAGTGCAGCATGTACCACATTTGTCCGACCGAATGCCAAATCCAATTCGGCACGAGTAAAACAACGTATTCTGGCCGGCTCTCCGGCGACTTGGCGACGACGGGAGGCGGCGGTTAGCTTGGCGATGCCATCCGGACCAGCGTCAGGAGCATGGATGATGCCCACAACCTTGTCGTGGCCTAGCGCCGCTTCGACCTTGGCAAAGCCGGACACGACCGTTCCGGCCTTGCGGGCTAGCGACAAGGCGGCAAGCGCGGCGCCGGCTAAGCCGCGCTCGACCCGCACAGCAAGACCCGGCTCAATCTTCAACGGGCCGCCATGAGCACGAGCGAACAGACGGCGGCGTTCGGCGGTCTCGACGTGATCAGCTCGCGCTGTCACCCAGATACCCCGGCCCGGCAGACGACGGCGAAAATCGGGAACCACCGCACCATCAGGCGCAACGACAAAGCGAATTAGCGTGTTGGCCGGCGCCACCACACGGGTGACGATGCAGGTTCGTTCGCTCTCTCGAAGTCGGTGCTGCAAGGTTCGCTCATTCCGTTCTGTCAGATTGGGTCGCCTCGGTCGCGCCTTCTTCTTCTTCTTCCTCGTCCGGCAACAAATCCTCTTCGGTGATCCATCCTGCTTTGACACGCGCCGCCATGATCATCGTTTCGGCATCGACGCGCGACAGGTTGAAGCCGTCAAGGGCACCGGGATGACGCGTCGCCTCGCCATCCTTCCGTTCGACCCAGCCAACCAATTCATCCGGTACCGAGCCGGCGAAATCCTCAACCGTCTTTATTTCGTCCTTGCCAAGAGCGACCAGCATCGCCGTTGTCATTCCCGCTATTTCCCTCAGAGCATCTTCAACTCCAAGCGAAATCCGCGCGGCGTCCTGCTCAGCCTCAATTCGGGATAGATACTCCCGGGCGCGCGCCTGAATTTCGGACGCGGTTTCATCGTCGAAGCCCTCAATCCCGGAAAGTTCTTCCAAATCAATGAAGGCTATATCTTCAATCGTCGTAAATCCTTCGGACGCAAGTAACTGACCGACCATTTCATCGACATCAAGAGCGTCAACGAAAAGTTGCGTGCGGTCATTGAATTCCTTCTGACGGCGCTCAGATTCCTCCTGCTCGGTGAGAATATCAATGTCCCATCCAGTAAGCTGAGAAGCGAGCCGCACATTCTGACCGCGGCGACCGATGGCAAGCGATAATTGCTCGTCGGGAACAACGACCTCGATGCGCTCGGCTTCGTCGTCAAGAACGACCTTGGCGACCTCGGCCGGCTGCAGTCCGTTGACGATGAATGTAGCGGGATCTTCCGACCAGGGAATGATGTCGATCTTCTCGCCTTGAAGTTCGTTGACGACTGCCTGGACCCTCGACCCGCGCATGCCGACGCAAGCACCAACCGGGTCAATCGAGGAATCGCGCGAAATCACCGCAATCTTGGCCCGGGAGCCCGGATCGCGAGCAACCGATTTCACCTCGATTATGCCGTCATAGATCTCCGGAACCTCCTGGGCGAAAAGTTTCGACATAAACTGGGGATGCGTGCGCGAGAGAAATATCTGCGGGCCGCGCTGCTCGCGACGAACATCGTAGATATAGGCGCGGATCCGGTCACCATAACGAAAATTTTCACGCGGGATCATTTCGTCCCGGCGTACAATACCTTCGCCGCGGCCGAGATCGACAATGACGTTGCCATATTCGACCCGCTTGACTTGGCCGCTGACGATTTCGCTGATGCGGTCCTTGTATTCTTCGTATTGGCGGTCGCGTTCGGCCTCACGCACCTTTTGGACAATGACCTGTTTCGCCGACTGGGCGGCAATACGGCCGAAATCCATCGGCGGCAGGGGCTCGGCAATAAAATCCCCGACCTGAGCGGCTGGGTTACGATCACGCGCCGTCTCAAGCATAATCTCGACCGCCGGATTCTCAATCGTCTCGGCGACTTGAAGCAGGCGCTGAAGCTTGATCTCGCCGGTCTTGGGATTGATCTCGGCGCGAATGTCGGTTTCAGAACCATAGCGCGAGCGCGCCGCCTTCTGGATCGCGTCTTCCATCGCGGCAACGACAATAACCCGGTCGATCGCCTTTTCGCGAGCAACCGCGTCGGCAATCTGCAAGAGTTCCAACCGATTTGCACTGACAGCCATCGTTCTTGTCTCCTTCGACCCAGCGCCTTAGGCGCCAGCGTGTTTTTGTTCGCGGACCGCTTGTTTCTCCTTGCGGAGCGCTTCGCGGATGAGCGTGTCGGTGAGAATAAGCCTGGCCTCGCCGATATCGGCCAATGGCAGGGTCACCATTTCAGGTTCGCCAAGCTTCGATTTCGGTTCGATCTCAAGCCTCACGGCATTGCCCTCAAGGCTTGCGAGAGTACCCTTGAAGCGCTTGCGGCCATCGATCAGGTGCATAAGCTCGACCCTCGCTTGATGACCCGACCAGCGATCGAAATCGGAGCGGCGCACGAGAGGGCGATCAATGCCGGGTGAGGAAACTTCCAGATGATATTCGCGGTCAATCGGATCCTCGACATCAAGAACTGGCGAAAGGTCACGCGACAAGATTTCACAGTCATCGACGCTCATTGTTCCGTCTGGCTTCTCGGCCATGATCTGGAGCGTCATGCCGTTCGTCGCCGACAATTTCACCCGCACCAGCTGGAAGCCGAGGCCAACAGCGACCGGCTCGACAATGCGAGCGATCTGAGCCTCAAGGCCCGTCTCGGTAATGATGCGTTCGTCGGCGGTGATGGGTTCGGCCAAGGCCGGCTCCCGTGCCTTTCGATCGTTTCGGTGTAACAAAAAAGAGCGGGTCCCCAGGGGTCCCACTCTCCAACGAAACCGATCGTTTGAGATGATGTTGCCGATATAGTCCCAAGGCGTATCAAATGCAAGGAAAATCCAGCTGATGGCCACTGGATGATAGTTGCGGCAGACTGTGACCGCGCTGGCAGAAGCTATCCGCCCCTTTCTATAATTTTTCTTCGCGGCCAGCAGGCACGCCAACTGGCCGCTTGCGAAAAGTCAGATATGTCGGCTTTCGTGCCGCCGCGATGGCTTTGGCCTCATAGCGCGTGCCCGGCCAGCGCTCGTAGGGTTGCCGCCAGTCGTCGGCGCGCGCCGCGGTCCATTCGAGATCTTCTCGCCTAAGACAATTCAGGAGTGTCCATGTGACATAAGCCTCGATATCAGAGGCAACGCGCAAGATGCCGCCGCCGACAAGCGTCCGGGTTATGCGCTCGAGGTTTTGCGGGCTAACGAAGCGTCGCTTCCAATGGCGCTTTTTCGGCCAGGGGTCCGGGTAAAGAATATCGATCCGTTGAAGCGAAGCCGGCGGGAGCCAATCAAGAAGTCCCGAAGCGTCTTTTCCAAACAAACGGACATTGGCAAGCCCGAGATCGTTGATCGACGCGACTGCTTTTGCCAGGCCGTTGAGGAACGGCTCGACACCGATGAAGCCAATCTCGGGATACGCTTGCGCCTCGTGAATAATGTGCTCGCCGCCGCCGAACCCAATTTCAAGACAAACCGCCGAGACAGGGACGGAGAACAACCCGGCGAGATCGGCCGGGGCGACAGTCTCAACATTGATGGCAAGCACGGGAAATCGCGTCGCCATCAAATTGGCGCGACGCGCCGAAAGCGGCTTTCCCTTCCGGCGCCCCCACAGAGAATCGCGCCGTTCGATCATGAACGACCCTTCCGCCTATGGGTGTCCTTATCAGGCGAGCGCGTCGCTGATCGCAGCAACGAGGTCGGTTTTCTCCCAGGAAAAACCACCATCCGATTCAGGCGAGCGGCCGAAGTGACCGTAAGCGGAAGTGCGGGCATAAATCGGCCGATTGAGGGCCAGATGCTGACGGATGCCCCGAGGGCTCAGATCCATCACCTCGCCAAGCGCGGCGTCCAACTTGCTTTCTTCGACCCGACCGGTGCCGTGCAAATCGACATAGATCGAAAGCGGCTTGGACACGCCGATGGCGTAAGCCAACTGAATTGTGCAGCGGTCGGCGAGGTCGGCGGCGACGACATTCTTTGCGAGATAGCGCGCCGCGTAAGCCGCCGAGCGGTCGACCTTGGTCGGATCCTTGCCGGAAAAGGCGCCACCGCCATGCGGCGCGGCACCACCATAAGTGTCGACAATGATCTTACGGCCCGTCAGCCCGGCATCGCCATCGGGGCCACCAATGACAAACTTTCCGGTGGGATTGACGTGCCATTCGGTGCCCTCATTGATCCAGTCGGCCGGCAGAGCCTCGCGGACATAAGGCTCAACAACAGAACGGACATCATGTGAAGTGAGGTCGGCATCGAGATGCTGCGTTGACACAACGATCGATGAGGCACCAACCGGTTTGCCGTTCTCATAGCGGACAGTGACCTGGCTCTTGGCGTCGGGCCCGAGCATTTTTGTGTCGCCGGAGTGACGCGCCTCGCTCATAAGTTTTAGGATACGGTGGGCATAATAAATCGGCGCCGGCATCAATTCCGGCGTTTCGCGGCAGGCGTAGCCGAACATTATACCCTGATCGCCGGCGCCCTCATCCTTATTGCCGGCGGAATCAACCCCTTGCGCAATATCAACCGACTGCGAATGAAGCAGAATTTCGATATTGGCGGTCTCCCAGTGGAAGCCGGCCTGCTCGTAACCGATGTCACGAATTGCTTCGCGCGTAAGGTTCTCAAGCATTGAATTCGAAACCGAATCTGGCCCGCGAACTTCGCCGGCAATGACGACGCGATTGGTCGTAGCTAGGGTCTCGCAAGCGACACGCGATTCCGGCATGGCCCCGATATATGCGTCTACGATTGTATCCGAGATGCGGTCGCAGACTTTGTCGGGATGGCCTTCGGAGACCGATTCGCTAGTGAATAGATATGATTTTCGTGGCACGGATTGAGTTCCTCGGGACGGACAATGGTGTGCGCCAACGCGCGCAGGCGCTGTTCTTGCAGCGATCCGAAATAGGGTCAACCCGCAATTCGAGCCGGCACCGGTGCCGCGACACAGGATGGAAACACTCGAGGGTCGGAGTTTGGAATGCGGGATCGGCCGGCGCGAACGCTAAGTAAAAGCCGCGTCAAGCGCCGTTTTCGTCCCCCGCCACGGCGCGCACGAGATCGATAACGCGGCGACGGAGTTTGGCGTCTTTGATACGCACAAACGCTTTGTTGAGTTGAATACCTTCCGAACTCGACAAGAAATCGACGATGTAATTTGCCGGTCGGCTCTCGGCCAAGCCAGCTGCTTCCGTCGGCGTGCCTGGTGCATCCTCAAAGAAAAAGGCCACCGGCACACCCATAACCGTCGCAATGTGCTGCAAGCGGCTTGCGCCAATGCGGTTAGTGCCTTTTTCGTATTTCTGGATCTGTTGAAAGGTTATTCCGAGGCTGTCACCTAGCTTTTCCTGGCTCATCCCGAGCATCATTCGGCGTAGGCGAACACGACTTCCAACATGAATGTCGATAGGATTCGGCTGCTTTTTGCTAACCATTGCGGTTTATCTCTCCGTCGCGATTTGATTTAGGCGATCACGTTTGTCATCGGGCGCGCCAGCGCCCGGATGGCCATGTCATCATAATTACTAAATTATTCAGTCCATTTCGTCCCGGCAGATATTATCGCTCGTGACAGAGGACTTTATCAAACACTGATACTACCACAGTGATTTATGTCAATTCCGCCCACTAAGGTATGAGCTGTCTAATTGTCGCAGTGCCTAGCGATGCCACCAGCAATCCAAGAAAAATCCAACCCCCGTATAGACTGTACGGCGTCGGCGGCAAACCAACCGGCAAGTCGCCGTCAATGACGCCGGCATGGCCGACATGAAGACTTGAAGCCACGCGGCCATTGGCATCGACAATCGCCGAAATACCGGAATTTGCGGCGCGAACGAGCGGCAAGCCCTCCTCGACAGCTCTTATCCGCGCCTGGAGGAAATGCTGGTGAGGCCCGGGCGTATCCGCAAACCAAGCATCATTTGTCAGATTGAGAAGCCAGCCTGGTCGGGCCGCCGGATCCGTGGCGGCGCCGGGATAGAAAATCTCGTTGGAAATCAAGGGAGAAAATGAAGGGGCGTCAGCGAGCATCAGTGTCCGCCGCCGCGCGCGCGCCGAGAATCCGCTGTTCCGCTTGGTCAATCGGCGAATCCCGACCGCCTCGAGCGCTGATTGAATCGGCGATATCTCGCCGAACCGCACCATATCGACCTTATCGTAGGCAGTGAGGATTTCGCCGTCGTCGCCGATTACATAGACGCTGTTATAAACGAGAGCCGGCTCGCTGGCACCGGCACGCTCGGGACGCGTGGCACCGGTGAGAAGCGTGGTTCCATCAGGCAGCAATGCGGCCAGCGCAGCCAGCGCGTCGGGACGGTCGGTTAAAAAAAACGGGATTGCGGTCTCGGGCCAGACAAGAAGCGTGATGCCGGCTATACCACTATTTTCCGGAGAGATCGCGCCATCGCTGATCTGCAAATAATGCCTGAATATGGCGTCTTCATTTTCCTCCCGCGATTTCTCGACTTGTTCGACGGCCGGCTGGACAATGCGCAAGCGCACGTCGGCCAGCGTCGCGTCCGATGCATCGGCAAGTCGGAGCACTCCGAAAGCCACATGAGCAAGAAGTATCGTCGCGGCGAAGGCGAGGAACAGATGGCGGCCGTCACGGCCGTCGCGATCCGGCGCGGCAAGTAGAGCTGGTGCGGAGAAAATTATAAAGGCGGCAAGCGTCAGCCCCCATAGTCCGACGATTGCGGCGGACTGCATCATGACCGGTGCCGGGGTTAGCGTGTAGCCAAAGGCGTTCCAGGGAAAGCCGGTCAGAACGTGACCGCGCAGCCACTCGGCAAATGAGAATGCGGCGGCGAACACCAGAATACGAGGCCAACCATCAGGCCAGAAAAGCCGCGCGAGCACGGCGCCGAAGGCCCAGAACAGCGCCAGACCGGCTGACAGGGCGACGACGGCGAACGGCATCAGCCCGACGAGATTGTCACCATCGACGAGAAACGCCGCGCCGATCCACCACAATCCAGCTAAAAAATAACCGAAACCGAAACTCCAACCGACGATTGCGCCGGGTAACAGGCGGCGGAGCAAGCCGGCGCCGTCGGGTGCGATGGCGCCATCGATAAGCCAGACCAGCACTGGGATCGAAAGCCAGAGGACTGGAAAGGCGGACCACGGCGGAAGCGCTAACGCCGAAATCGCGCCAGCGGCGGTGGCGGCCGCTACGCGCCGCCAGCCCCAAAGCACGATAATCGCATTGGCGAGGAAGTGCATGGCGGCGTTTTCCCGTCTGGCTCGGCGGCAGTATTCGAATTAACCCATAGAGCCCAATTTAAGAACAAGTGGCATCCGCTTTTCGCGATCCCGCGCCGGGCTGTCCGGTCGATAAAATTTTTACGGTGAAGCGTCGGGCGCGCTCTCCGGTGAGGTGCTGGACCGACGATAAATCCTCAAGCGTTTGATACGGCGCGGGTCGGCATCGACAACCTCAAGCTCGATCCCGCCCGGAATAGCGATGCGTTCTCCACGAACCGGGATACGCCCGATCAGGCTGTAAACAAGACCACCGATGGTGTCGATATCATCGCTTTTGCCGCCAGAAAAAAAATCAGCCCCGAGGGCGGCGGCAACATCGTCGAGCGCGGCACGCGCGTCAGCGAGAAACTTGCCCTCGCTTTCGGGGACAATCATCGCCACGGCATCATCGTCAAACTCATCCTCGATATCACCGACGACCATCTCGAGCACGTCCTCAAGCGATACGACGCCATCGGTACCGCCATATTCGTCGATGACGAGCGCCATATGCGTATGCGCCGCCTGCATCGCGGCGAGAAGGGCGGTAACCGGCATCGACGGCGGCACAAAAAGGATATTTCGGACGAGAGCGGCTTCGGCGAGATTTTGAGTCAGAGTGACCTTGCGAAAGTCGATGCCGGCGCTTATCGGCTGCTCGTCTTTTTTGCCGGATTCGGGCGCAGCAACTCCCGAAGCCGTGATGTAAGCTAATAGATCCTTGATGTGCACGAGACCAGCCGGATCGTCGAGCGTTCCACGAAAAACCGGCATACGCGAATGTCCGGACTCTTGGAACTTGACGAGGAGATCGCCAACCGAAATCCCGATATCGACGGCATCGATGTCGGCTCGCGGTACCATTACATCGTCGACATGGACCTCACGCAAACTCAGAATATTGGCAAGCATTGCCCGTTCTTCAGGTGCGAAGGCACTGGCGCCCTCGCTGTCGGCAAGAGCCTGGATAAAATTCTCTCGGGAGCTCGTGCGGACTGCAAAACCCAAGGCCATCTTTAGACGATCGAGCCACCCATCAAGCGGCCGCTCGCCATCACCACCTGCTCGACGAGGAGTATGCGGATCGGAACTTGGTTCGACCGAGGAGCTTCGCGTCTCTGGAGCGTTCATCGTCGCGTTTCAGGCGCCTTGTTGGATCTCTCTTGATGGTTCGCAATAAGGATCGGCGATTCCAAGATCGTCCAATATTTCGGTTTCAAGCCGCTCCATGATCAAAGCTTCCGCCTCTTCGACGTGATCGTAGCCAAGAATATGGAGGACGCCATGAACAATCAGATGGGCTAGATGAGCCTCAATCGTCAAGTCCCCCGATTTGGCCTCGCCAAGAATGGTTTCGTGGGCAAGAACGACATCACCGAGCAGCGGTCCAACGCGGCCAGTTGAGGCCGGCGCCGAGGGAAACGACAGGACGTTGGTGGCCTTGTCGACATTGCGGAATTGACGATTTAGCGCCCGGATATGAATGTCGTCGGTAAACACAATTGACAGTTCAGCATCATTGGCAAGGTTCGGACGAGCCGCATAGATCACCCTATCGGCAATCCTCGACGCAATAAGTTTTAGTTTGGTTTCGGCCGGCCACGCGCCAGCCTCGACCAGAATTTCGACAATTATTGGCGGTGCCGAGGCGATCGGCGGCGGCGGGGCGGACATACTACTTCACCTCGCCCCGATTTGCCGTCGAAGCGGCATCGTAGGCATCAACAATCCTGGCAACCAAGGGATGGCGAACGACATCGGCAACAGTGAACCGGACCTCTTCGATGCCAAGAACGTCGTGCAGCAGATTCGTTGCCTCAACCAGGCCAGACGTCTGGCCAGACGGCAAGTCGATCTGGCTCGGGTCACCGGTAACGATCATCTTGGAATTCTCACCGAGGCGGGTGAGAAACATCTTCATCTGCATCGTGGTGGTATTCTGAGCCTCGTCAAGAATGATCGCGGCGTTGGCAAGCGTCCGGCCTCGCATAAAGGCAAGCGGCGCAATCTCGATGCTTCCGGTCTGTAGCCCGCGCTCGACCTTTTCGGCGGGCATCATGTCATAGAGAGCATCGTAAAGCGGACGCAGATAGGGATCGACCTTCTCACGCATATCGCCTGGCAGAAACCCGAGACGTTCGCCGGCCTCGACCGCCGGACGCGACAGAACCAGGCGATCGACCGTACCGCGCTCGAGCATCGCGGCGGCGAAGGCGACGGCGAGGTAGGTCTTGCCGGTTCCGGCTGGGCCGGTTGCAAAAACAAGCTCGACCCGGTCCATGGCACGAATATAGGCGTCCTGGACAGGCGTGCGCGCCACGACCGTGCGCCGTCGCGTCGATATTTGGGCCATTGCAAGTCTGCCATGGGCTTCAAGGCTGGGCAGCGACAACTGACCATCGGCGGCTTCGGCCATTCGGATAGCGCCATCGACATCTCCGGGCGCAAGGTCATGGCCCTTCTGCAGCCGCGCATAAAGAATATCAAGCGCAAGCCGCGCGCGGCTCTGGGCCTCGGAACTGCCGCGGAGTGTCACCTGGTTGCCACGCGCCGCCGCATCGACGCCAAGACGTTGCTCGATCATCGCCAGGTTTTGATCAAATTGTCCGAAGAGAGCCGGGACCAGCCGGTTGTCATCGAACGCCACGACGACATGCGCGCGATCGTCGGCAACGACATTTTCATCAGCAAGCGGACGCACCGTCACACCGAGGCCTCCGAGCGCAGGCGATCAGGCGCATCGGAACGAAATTCGGTAAGGCTGCCAAATAGACTGTTGGCCCCCACCGTCTCGATCACGACTTCGGCGATCGACCCAATGAGTGACTCAGGCCCGGCAACCTGAACCGGGAGAAGCCAGGGCGAGCGGCCAACGATCTGGCCGGGGTGGCGACCCTGGCGCTCAAAAAGAACCTCGGTCGTTCTGCCTATCCGCGAGCGGCCGAATGCATTCTGGCGCTCGTTGATCAGTTTCTGCAGTCGGGCAAGCCGACTGGCCTTTTCCATTTCCGGTACCTGATCCGGTGCTGTCGCCGCCGGAGTACCGGGACGTGGGCTATATTTGAAGGAGAAGGCCGAGGCGTAGCCGACCTCATCGACGATCGAAAGAGTTTCGGCAAAATCCTCCTCGCTCTCGCCGGGGAAGCCGACGATGAAATCGCCGGAAAGGGCGATTCCCGGTCGAGCGGCGCGAATTCGCTCAATCAGGCGAAGATAATCGGCTCGTGTATGACGCCGATTCATGGCGGAAAGTATCCGATCTGAGCCCGACTGCACGGGAAGATGCAAATAGGGCATCAGCGCACCGAGATCGCGATGCGCCAAGATCAGTTCCTCGCTCATGTCGCGGGGATGGCTGGTCGTGTAACGCAGCCGATCCAATCCTGGAATTTCCGCAAGATGAGAAAGAAGCCGCCCCAGGCCCCACGGAGAACCGCTGGGACCCTGGCCATGCCACGCATTGACGTTTTGTCCAAGAAGGGTGATTTCGCGGACGCCGGTGTCGGCAAGCCTTTGCGCCTCAGCACCAATCGCCGCAACGGAGCGGGAAACTTCAGCACCGCGCGTATAGGGGACGACGCAAAAGGTACAGAATTTATCGCAACCCTCTTGCACGGTTAAAAAAGCAGCGACGCGGCCAGATGCGGTCGTTTTTTGGCCGGATACCGACCGGCCCACTGGCTTGAGGTCAATATTGCGAACAGATTTACTTTCCAGGCCAGGGCTTGAAATCCGATCCAACACGTCGAATTTCTCGTCCACGGCAAAGTCGGTTTCGACGACATTGCCGCCCGAGGCCGCCTCGTCAAGCATGGCCGGCAAGCGCTGATAGGATTGCGGGCCGACGACAAGATCGACGACGGGTGCGCGCCGGATGATTTCGGCGCCCTCCGCCTGGGCAACGCAGCCGGCGACGCCGATCATGATGTTCCTGCCGGAACGAGCCCCCTCGGCCTTCAGTTTTTTAAGGCGCCCAAGTTCGGAATAGACCTTCTCGGCAGCCTTCTCGCGGATATGGCAGGTGTTGAGGAGGATCAGATCGGCGGTCGCGGCACTATCGACCGCTACGTAGCCGGCAGGCGCCAAGGCGTCCACCATCCTCTCGGAATCGTAGACGTTCATCTGGCAGCCATAAGTTTTTATGAAGACTTTTTTCAGATCCTGATCCGATTCGTACTAAAAATCAAAGACTTGACGAGCGTGGACGGACGTCATGTGAATAATGACCGAGGCGCTCATACGCCCAAACTTTAGCGCCTTTTTGCGCCGGTGAGAATAGCCGGAATGACAGTGGTAGGAGCGTCAATCGCCGTCCTCGGCCTTTGGGTCGAGCGGCACCGCATAGAGTTCGAGACGATGCTCGACAAGACGGAAGCCGAGGCTTTCGGCGATTGCCTTCTGCAAGCGCTCGATCTCCTCATTGCGAAACTCGATCACCGCGCCCGAACGCAAATCGATCAGATGGTCATGATGCTCGTCGGGTATCGGCTCATAGCGGCTGCGGCCGGCCCCGAAATCATGTCGGGCAATGACGCCGGCATCCTCGAAAAGTTTCACTGTCCGATAGACGGTTGCTATCGAGATATGCGGATCGACCGCCGAAGACCGGCGATACAGCTCCTCGACGTCGGGATGATCGACGGCGGTCTCAAGCACGCGCGCAATGACACGGCGCTGGTCGGTCATGCGCATGCCCTTGGCGACACATGCTGCCTCTATATTCTGGTTGGCTTTGTCCGTCGACACGATGCTTCTTCCGCCTGAGCTAATTGCCGTTAGCGAAGTTGGAGCCGCATGACAAGCGCGCTACCGTCGGCGCTTGCGGCATTGTTATAGTATTCTTTGCGTTTCCCTACTTCCACGAAACCAAGGGTACGGTAAAGCCCGACCGCCGGTTCGTTGCCGCTGTCGACCTCGAGGAAGCAAGCAGACACACTTTCGCGATACAGGCGGCGCATCGCCTCTTCCATGAGGAGACGACCAAAACCCTTACCACGACTGGCGCGATTGATGGCTATGGTCAGAACCTCGGCCTCGTCCGCGGCGATGCGGATCGTAACAAAGCCGACAAGACGCCGAACACCAAAAACGGACACGCGACGAACCGCGAGCACAAAGACATTCGGCCCGGCGACGAGCGCGGCGAGATCCTCGGCGCTCCAGCCGCGGACAAATGCGCCGGCATGGATGTCGACCAGGGAGTCTGCTTCGTTCAGCCCAGGCTCGTCGACGAACACCCGCGGGCGCGGCAAAAGACCGATCATTGCCGGGCAACCTTCCAATTCGTCTGCGGCTTGGCGTCGGGTGGCCTAAGATAGAGTGGACGCGGCGCGAGGCCGCTCGCCGCCGCCCGCAAAGAAATATTCGCGAGTGTCAGAATGTCAGGTGCCGATCGGCGATGGACGATCGGTACCGCGAGGCCAGGCGTTAAATGTGGCGCGATGATATCGGCCCCGGCACCGGCCAGAACATCGCCGCTTTCGACCTTCGAAGCGAAATATTCTGCTGGCCCGAGTTGAGGCTCACCGATCGGATCGCCAGCGGCGGAAAAATACTGGCCGTAGACTTCCTCGCGGCGGGCATCCAGAACCGCCAGAACCGGAACTGCACCGGCAAGTCCGCGGGCAGTTTCGGCATGTACGGCAAGGGTGCCGACGCCAATCACCGGACATCCGACAACCAGGGCGAGACCGCGGGCGGCGGCGATGCCGACGCGAAGCCCGGTGAAGGAACCTGGGCCGATTGTCACCCCGATCCGATCGAGTTCAGCGAAAGCCAAGCCGGCTTCCTCCATTGCCGACTCAATCATACCGAATACGCGTTCGGCGTGACCGCGACCGACAACTTCCGAAACAATTACCGGCTCTTGATCACCGCCGACCATGGCGACGACCGAACAAGCCTCCAGTGCAGTGTCAATCGCAAGCAATTTCATGATCAGCGGGATAGCCCGGTCGAACGCTCGAGTCGAGCTTGCGATATTTACATTGCCTGCCATCGAATTGCAGCCCGGTTATGGGCCAAGCCGACGACTGTACGATGGCGCTCCGCAATCTACCCTCGATCATTCCAAACAACAGTGGCCTGATCAGGTCTCGATTTGCTGGATTTCACGTACTTCCGGCACGAAATGGCGCAGAAGATTCTCGATGCCGTTCTTCAGCGTCGCCGTCGAAGACGGACAGCCGGCACATGCACCGCGCATATTGAGATAGACGACGCCATCGCGGAATCCCTGAAAAGTAATGTCGCCACCGTCCTGAGCAACGGCCGGCCGCACACGCGTTTCGATCAATTCCTTAATCGCCTGAACGGTCTCGGCGTCGTCTTCGTCGAAGAACTCGCTTTCGTTTTCGCCTGTCGGCTCCCCGAGAAGAACTGGGATACCGGCCATGAAATGTTCCATGATGGCGCCGAGAATGGCCGGCTTGATGTGCGGCCAATCACCCTGCGATTTTGTTACCGACACGAAATCACCGCCGAGAAACACACCGGAGACTCCCGAAACCCCAAAAAGCCGTTCGGCGAGCGGCGAGGAATGGGCTTCCTCAACATTCCTGAATTCGGCTGTTCCCTCGCCGAGCACAACGCGCCCGGGCAGGAATTTCAATGTCGCTGGATTTGGCGTGGCCTCGGTCTGAATAAACATATCGATTGTTCCCAAGCAATTTTGCAATTTCTCAGCCATCGATTTAGGTCCTATAGAGGACAACATCAAGTCAATCTCAGGGTCCAAGTTATGTAAAACGCCGAGTTTTCTCGTCTCAAGGCGCTGGCAAGCTCGTTCGGAATCAGTCGCCCAAACGCGCATGTAGCCGTCATTTTTGTAGGGCTGGGCGCATGAGCGATATGGCTGTCGCGATGTTTGAGGCGGCGCGGCGGGTCGTGAAACGTATAGAATTCGCATCGCGATGATCTGGGCCGTGCCTTGCAGGAAAAAAACAGGCGAGGCTTCAAATAATTCCTTTTCGTCGGGCCAAATTCGACGTCACCGATCCTAAGTCGATATCCGGTCAATAGATGAGTATCGACCGGATATCGTCGTAAATGCCGTGGCACGTATTTGCCGTGGATATTCTGGATCATTCGCCGATCAGCTCCGGCCCAACCAAAAAACACAGATCGAACTTAAACGGTCACAGACAATATTTCCGTTGCCGGGCAATCTAGATATTTTTACCCCTAACTGGCCGCTGTCCGAAAATAGGCGTTTCGTTCCGGGAATGACGATGGTGATCGATAGCAAATCCGATGACACGGCCCTCACGGTTTTGTGCAGTAACTGTTAATTTTCGTGTCGCCCTGCGCATGATAAATGCTGCCGACATGGCCCGACGACTTTTAGCTTTCATTGTAATCCTTACGCTGACACTGACCGCGTTCGATCATCTCCCCGGTCTTGGCGGGCAGGTTTCCGCTCAGTCTGTGGAAGAGGCGACGGATGTTCCTACCGCGCCAGAGGCAAATGTTGTGGGCCCTGCGACCGCTCAATTGGCCGTGCAGAATTCCGGGTGCAAGGGGAATACTCATAGTGCCGGCGGCGGGTGCCCGATTGACGCCTTCACCGGGACACAGTCGTCGTTCGCAGCAGTTCGCAAACGCGACCAGCTCCGCTGGAGCGATACCGTCGAACGCCTGAAATGGTCCGCTCCCTATCGGCTCCACAGGCCACCAATTCCTGTGTCGTGACGCGTCCGCCGTTCGGCGGTGTTTGTTTCACCCGCAGGAGATCGTTTGAAATGTTTGATCTGAAAACTCATTTTTCCGGCATGGCGGTGAAGATCTTGCCGCCATGTGGCTCGGCGTCTTGCAATGCACAGGTTGAACAGGGCTATGAGCGCTTTTCTGCCGGTGCGTTGGCTATAAGTAGGTAGCGCCGCCCATGGTCGAACACGGAATTGCACGCCGAGCATTTTTGCTGGGCTGTGCAAGTGTCGGAGCATCAGCGTTAGCTGGCTGCGCAAGCACTATTGATGGGACGTCGATTGCGACTGAGCCGGGGAGCGATCCGAAATATGCCCGAATGTACGCGTCCGTTCCCGACGAACGCTTCCCGATACCGGCAGTCGATCTGGCAAAGGTCGATCCGAAATATCTGCGTCGCAATGTACCCGATCCGACCGGCGAGAGGCCTGGTTCGGTTGTCGTCGACACGGCACAGCGGTTTCTCTATTTGGTCGGCGATGACGGGCGAGCGATGCGTTACGGCGTCGGCATCGGCAAAGCCGGGTTCGAATGGTCCGGCAGTGCCATGATCGCGCGCAAACAGGCATGGCCGACTTGGACGCCGCCTGCCGAGATGATCAAGCGCGAGCCCGAACTCGAGGAGTGGCGAAGCGGCATGCCGCCAGGGCTAGAAAATCCGTTGGGCTCTCGGGCGCTCTATATCTTCGACAATGGAATCGACACTCTCTATCGGCTGCACGGTACCCTCGAGACCTGGAGCATCGGCAAGGCGGTCTCCAGCGGTTGCGTGCGCTTGCTTAATCAGGACGTCATCGACCTTTACAGGCGAGTACCGGCGGCGACTCGGATCGTTGTCGCGTGACGCAGGGCGCCGTGCAGAGGAGTTATGAAGATGGCGAGAGAGCCAATGCCTTTGCCAGAGTTCCAATGTTATCCGCCGAACGGCAATTCCTGATCAGATCGAGAAGCACGGCGGCTTCGGCCTTTTCCATGGCCTGACTCGCGCAATCCATAAATTTGGCGTCGCGATCCTTTTCGCTATTCGGCCAGGCATTCGATCCCGGAACACGATCTTCGCGGACCTCGAAGCGGCCGCGTGGAGTCGTCACGGCGATGTCGTTATGCCCGACAATTCCTGAGTAAAATTTGTCGTCGGGAATATAGGTGCGACGAACCCGCTGCATGAGCTGGCGCGCCTCTGGACGCTGGACCATTGCATCGGCGAAGCTCGCCATTTTGATGGGGCCGTCCAATAGCGCCGCCGCGACGACATATTCGATGCTGAACTTTGCCTCGAGTCCGGTCTTTGGATCACGGCTGAGAAGTGCGGTGTCGCCGCCGGGCAGAAAACTCACCGTGACTTCGCTGACCTCATCGGCATTGATTGCATGCTCGTCGATTAGCCCGTAGAGCGCGCCAATCGTGCGGTGCCCGGAATAACAACAGGGCCAGCGCTTGTAATAGTTACCCGGCGAAAGGATTTCCCAGGGATCGCCTAGGTTCGAAAGAATTTCTTCAATCGGCTCTCCGTCTCCGCCGGAAAACGTATCGAGAATGCCGCCCTTGCCATCGAAACTTTCGGTATTCGCGGTTAGCCCTGTTTTCGCCATCCATACCGAAAGATAGCCGCTTCGCGCCGCATGGCCGGCATGAAAAGGTTTGGTCATGGTGCCAAAATTACTCGCCAACCCGCTCATCTGCGATGCGGCATTGCCCAACGCTCGTGTCACTTGGTCGGTATCGAGGCCGGACAGGCGCGCTACGGCGGCGGTTGCCGCGAGGGTTCCAACGGTTGCTGTTGGATGCCACCCCTTGTGCAAATGACCGGGGCCAAAAGCCCGCCCAAAGGCGCCGGCAATTTCAAGCCCAATCACATAGGCGGCAAGCACGTCTTGGCCCGACGACCCGAGTTCCTCCCCAAGCGCGAGCAAGGGTGGCACCAGACATACGCTCATGTGACCACGCCCGCTGCGATTTGTGTCATCGAAATCAAGCGCGTGGGCACTGATGGCATTGGCGAACGCGGCCTCGGCGCCGTGGGTAGCCAGCCCCCGCCCCCAAACCGATGCCTTAGGCTTTGCGCCGATTTCGCTCACCCAGCCAGTCATAATGTCGGCGATCGGTTCCCGCGATCCTGCCAGCGCAACACCAAGCGTATCGATCAAGGCATCCGTTGCCGCGCTGAAAGCCTCCTCTGGAATGTCGTCGATAGACTTATTGGCGACAAAATCGGCAAGTCGTTGGGTGGTCATGCGTTCGTTTGCTCCACTTGTGCCGCCAACGCGGCGGCCCCGGCTGCGCTTCCGGCAATTCGACCAAATACCGTACCGGAGACCAGGCCGGTTCCGGCCGGATAATTGAAATAAAAGAGGCTCCCGACCATTTCCCCGGCGGTATAAAGGCCCGGGATCTGATGGAAATTGACGTCAAGAACCTGACCCGTTTCTGGTTCGATTCGCAGGCCCCCAAAGGTAAAGGTAATCCCGCAGGTCACCGCATAAGCCTCAAATGGCGGCGTATCAATTGGGTTCGCCCAATTTGATTTAGCCGGCTCGACACCCTTTGTGTGCCGTCCGTCCTTGATCGAATGATCAAAGGGAATTTCGGTCTGAACGGCATCATTGTATTCGCGGACTGTCTTCAGGAATGCTTCGGTATTGACCCCTTCGAGCTTCGCGGCCAAATCTTCCAGCGTGTTGGCAACGACGCGCGTCACATTCTTGTCGCCATATTCCGGCCGCAGCAGGTCCTTCACTCTTGCGTCGAAAATTTGAAAGGCGAACTGGCCAGGTTGATTGAGGACTTCGGCCCCATATTTCGCATAAGTGAAATTGTAGAACTCAATCCCCTCGTCAACAAAGCGCTTGCCTTCGGAATTGATCATCAACGAGAGCGGAAAGCTGTGCCTATAGGAGCTTTCTGGCAGGCTAAGGTCGCCGAATTCAGGCGCGTAGCGTTCCCACGATACGGCGTGTCGTCCCGACCAGTTCCCGCTCGCGCAAGCGCCGATATCGAGCGCCATACGCAACCCATCGCCGACATTAAATCGGGTGCCGCGTACCTTAGCCAACTCCCAACCGGGCCCCAAATAGCGCGTCCGCCATTCCGGGTTGGCCTCAAAACCGCCGCAAGCAAGCACGACGCTCCGGGCGCTGTAGGTGCGAGAGCCGTCGGGGCCCTTAGCAAGTACGCCACTGACGCTATCGCCGTCATAGACCAGCGATATGGCACGAGTCTGGTAATAAATTTCGACGCCTTTCTTGAGCGCGGTCTTGGTAAGGTCCTGTACGAGGCCCGGCCCACCGCCAACCATCCACAGAGGCATGCGACCGAAAAAACGGCGCTTGCCGCCGACGGTTGCGGATTGGTGACGGTAGTTCGGTACGAAATGCGCGCCCTGCGCCCGCAGCCAAACCATTGCGTCGAGGCTTCGGGTAACCAGAATTTCGCTCAGTGTCGGGTCGGTGCGAAAGTTGGTAACCCGGAACAAATCATCATAAAACTCGTCGGTGGTATTGCTCTCCCAGTCGATGTCGGCCACTTCGTCTTCGGTTAAGTCACAAAGCTTTTCAATATCGGCGACGCCGTCATAGGCAAAGCGCATGACACCGCCGGCAAACCGGCTATTGCCGCCGGATTCATCTTCCGGCGCGGCCTCAAGCATGGCGACGCTTGCGCCCTCATCAGCAGCCGCCAGCGCCGCGCAAAGCGCCGCGTTTCCCTTGCCGACCACCAGAACATCCCATGATCCGGCGCTTGATTGAGAGTTTTCGGGGTCGGTCATGCACTTCATTCCTCTCCAGTCTGCCGCAGTCATGCTACGGTTCTTTTCATGATCAACACTATTATGGACGGACTGAATGGACAATCGACATGTTGGCCGGCGCGCCGCGTTTGTGACGGGGGCCTCGTATGGCGTTGGTCAGGCAACGGCGCTGGCGCTTGCCCGTGATGGCTTTGACATCGCGATCACCGCGACGAGCGTTGATAACCTCGACAACACACGTAGGAAACTCGAAGCGATCGGCGTCGAAATCGTGCCGGTCGAACTCGATTTGAGCTCTCCAGACAGCATTGACGCGGCGATCACCGATGCAAGTTCACGCCTCGAACACCTTGAGGTGCTGGTCAACAATGCTGGAGCGCATGGGCGAAAACCAGCTGTCGACATCACGCGCGAAGATTGGGATGCAATGTTCTCGCCTAACCTCACGGGGACTTTCTTCCTTACACAGAAATTCGCTCGTCATTTGATCGCCGACGGCCGACCCGGATCTGTCGTAAATATCACCTCGACGCACGCGTTTCGCGGCGCTGCCAACCGCGTGTTGTACGGCGTATCGAAAGGCGCCATTCACCAGATGACGCGGATGCTCGCCACCGAATGGGGCCCAAATGGGATCAGGGTCAACGCCATCGCGCCTGGACGCATGATGACGGACTCGCCAAGCCGTCAGCAAACGGCGAACGACCCGCAATATATTGAGAATATGATCGGGCGGATCCCTCTGCGCAGAATGGCAACAGCGGAAGAGATCGCCGACACTGTCGTCTATTTGGTAAGTGCCGGCGCGTCCTCGATGACCGGCCAAATCCTGACGATCGACGGAGGGCTCACGGTCTAACACCAGCTCGATGAAAGCTGGTCACACGAGCAGCTCGCAACTCAACCGGCCCCTTCAGGCCGTCGGACCGGGTTGATGACCGGCTGACACCTGATCCGAACTGGCATTTACGCTACGCCTGTCCGCACTTGTCGGGCGTGGCCGCGCCGTTGCCAGTAATTTCATAAGCTTTTCATTGACGATTTCAGCGGCCTCGTACTGGACCCAATGCCCGGCATTTTCGACGGTGATGAACTCCGATCCCGGATCGACGCCGCGCAGCAATTCCTTCAAGATCGGTAGGCGCTCTTTTGCAACAGCATCGCAGGCGCCCCATATCCCGTCGATGGGCACGCGAAGTTCGGACAGAATCTCCGGAACGTTGGTCGATTGGGCGACGTTTCGGCTATTGATCCGTGCACGGCTAGTGTTCTCAGCCTGGAGATAAAGCGCGAGATCGTCGATCTTCGCTGGATCATGGAACATCAGCGCGGCAAGATTCTGTCGATGGATTTTGAGGACTTCATCCCGGCTGGAAAGATGACGCCATTTCGACAACTTCACGTTTTGTGGGCGGGCGATGCCGTAGCCGCCGGAGCCCACCACGATAAGCCTTTCGATACGCTCGGGTCGCAGCGACGCCATCTGGATGCCGATCACACCGCCGAACGAAAACCCGGCGATGCGCACGCGCGCCTGGGCGCCGAAGATGGTATCGATGCTCTTCCACAAAATGTTGGAGAGAACCTGGGATGTAAGCTTTTCTTTGGGTAAGTCGGAATCGCCGAAGGCCGGCATGTCGACGGCATAGACCGTATTCTCCGCCGAAAGCGCTTCGACATTCCTTATCCAGTGTGTCCACGAGCCGTAGCCACCGTGCAGGAGAATAACTGGCGGACCGGAACCCCAGACCCGCCATATCATCTGTTCGCTGCCGTGACGTGTGGCGATGCGTTGACAGGACGCCTGAAGTCTCGAGAGAGCGGACGGCGGCGACACTTCGCCGCCTTTCGGGTCGACCTTCGAACCATTGCCGCCAGCACCGCCGGTGCCACTTCCGCCAGCGCCGCTGAGCCGTTGCACCAGGGCTATTTGCTCTTGCCGCAATCCGTCCGGAAGTCGGTCGCCAAGGGCTGCATAAGCGGTACCGATCGCGTCTGCTTCCATTTTCCATGCAGGAACGTCCACCGACAGAATCGTATCGAGGGCCGCCTCAGTTAAACCAAGCCCATTAATGTCGAGCGATCCTTTAGTCGGAAGGTTGCCAATCGGCGTGCTCAGCGCGTCAGCGGTTCCATCCAGTCGTTCACAGATCCATTTCAGAACGCGGCTGTTCTCAGCAAAGCCGGGCCAGATAAAATTGCCGTCCGCGTCCTTGCGAAACCAGTTGACCATATAAAAGCGTGGCAGCTTGTCGGGATCGCCTGCCTTACCGGTTTTAAGCCAATTGGCCAGGTAATCACCAACGTGATAGCCGAGAAACGGCAGCATCGCGAAGGGGTCGCGCCTCAACTCACCAACCTTTGTGTCCGCCGCGGCTGTGCCCTCCGAGGCCATATTCGAGGCGAGGAATACGCCATGTTGCCAGTTGAACGCCTCGGTGACGAGCGGCACAACACCCGCCCGCCTTCCGCCAACCAGAACGGCTGAGATCGGTACGCCATCCGGGTCTATCCATTCGGGCGCAATGCTCGGGCATTGGTCGGCGGGAACCGTGAAACGGGCATTGGGATGCGCCGCCGGTCTGTCCGATTCCGGTGTCCAATCGCCACCGCGCCAATCGATGAGGTGCGATGGTGGTGTGTCGCTGAGACCCTCCCACCAGACATCACCATCATCGGTCATTGCGACATTGGTAAAGATGCAGTTTGCGCCAATCGCGCCGATTGCGTTGGCGTTCGTTTTGGAATTCGTTCCTGGCGCTACACCGAACAGACCGGCCTCGGGATTGACCGCGTAAAGGCGTCCATCGGCGCCGAAGCGTATCCACGCAATGTCGTCGCCGATGGTTTCAGCTTTCCAACCTGGGATAGTCGGTTTGACCATGGCAAGGTTGGTCTTGCCGCAAGCGCTCGGGAAGGCGGCTGCGATGTATCGAACCTGGTCTTTTGGCGACGTCAGTTTGAGAATCAGCATGTGTTCAGCGAGCCAACCCTCGTCGCGCGCCATGATCGAGGCGATGCGCAGCGCATAGCACTTCTTGCCGAGCAATGCGTTGCCGCCATAGCCTGAGCCGAAGGACCAGATTTCGCGAGTCTCGGGATAGTGAACAATATACTTCGTTTCGTTGCACGGCCACGCAACATCTTGTTCACCGGCCTTCAACGGTGCTCCGACAGAGTGAACGCCGGGGACGAAATATCCATCCTCGCCGATGGCCTTGAGCGCCGCGCTACCCATCCTAGTCATGAGTCGCATCGAGGCCACGACATAGGGACTATCGGTGAGTTCAATCCCGAGCGCGCAAAACTGCGACCCGATCGGTCCCATGGAGTATGGCACGACATACATTGTCCGCCCGCGCATCGAGCCCTTGAAAAGACCACCGAGCGTCGCCCGCATCTCGGTCGGGTTGGCCCAATTGTTGGTCGGGCCGGCATCGTCTTCAGTTTTCGAGCAAATATAGGTCCGGCTTTCGACCCGGGCGACATCCTTGGGGTCCGACCTCGCCAGGAAGGAATTAGGGCGTTTGTCATCGTTCAGACGATGCAGCGTACCCGCTTCAACCATTTGATCGGTTAGGCGTTTCCATTCCTCCTCGGACCCGTCACACCACTCGATCCGGGTCGGCTCGGTCAGTTCAGCAATCTCCTGCACCCATTCGAGAAGTTTTTTGTGTTTTGTCGGCGCCTCGTGTTGCGCCGGCGTGCTGCGTTCGCCCATGACTCTCCCCGAACGTACGCTGACCGGGGGAATTCGGACAGCGTATCTTGGTTCCAAGCCTCTCTTTTCGCCCACGGGAGAGACAACATCAACCCCAAGGCCGGGCATCGTCCGCAAAGGAATTGCCGGCAGCCAAGTCATAGACAGGCGGCGAGGCCCTCGCGGCGCCGATGGGGTCCGATGTGACAAGTCTATCCGTTTACCCGGTCGGGAAAATCAACCAAATTGGCGTGTGGTTGACCCGACCCCGGCCAAGGCCCTCGAACTAGGAAACGCATTGTCCAGCACGCCGCCGCAGCCCGGTCCGATTCGGTTCCTATCGCTCTTTCCCTCGATATTCTTGCCGATGCTCATGGGAATGATCGGCGAAACGATCGTTGCCACCGCCCTTCCAGTAATCGTCGCCTCCCTTGGGGGTGTCGAGCTGATTGCCTGGGTAGTTGTCGCTTATCTAATTTCCCTTGCAATAACCGCGCCGGTCTATGGCCGGCTTGGCGACGCTTTCGGTCGCCGTCGCATGATGGTTGTCGCCCTGGTGATCTCATTAGTTGGCAGCGTCGTTTGCGCTCTTTCCACTTCGATTGAAATGTTGATTGCGGCACGCGCTCTGCAAGGTGTTGGCGGTGGTGGCCTCGTCAGCCTGTCATTTGCGCTGATTGGACAGTCGGTTCCACCGCGCGATCGGGTCCGCATCCACGGCTATTTAGTAGCGATCGGCCTTAGCGCCAGTGCCATGGGGCCGCTGGTTGGTGCGTTGCTGACCGACAGTTTCGGCTGGCCGGCGGTTTTCCTGGTCAATGTCCCGATTGGCCTCATCGCAATCGCGCTGGTATTTCGATTGCCGCCGCGCCTAATACCTTTCGAACCATTCCGTTTTGACCTTCCAGGACTATTGCTCTTCGCGAGTTTCGTCTGGTCGCTTCTTGTTCTTGTGCAGAAAATCGGAGATCCGGCCAATTTGCGCTTAGCCATGCTGGCAAGCTTGATGGCGATTGCAGTTATTTCCCTTGGTCTTCTAATTGCGCGCGAGAAGCGGGCAACGGATCCACTTTTCCCACCTGCCTTGATGAGCAACCCAACAATCTGGCGGTGCAACGCCATGGCAATGTGCCATGGCGCTTATCAGGTCTCCGTTCTCACTTTCACGCCGGTCTATCTTCGCGTCGTCCGCGATCAATCGATTACCGAAATCGGGCTCATGCTGCTGCCCATTACGTTCGGCATTGGCATCGGCACCTTTGCCACAGGACAAATTGTCAGCCGGACGGGAAACGCGGCGATCTTTCCTACGGTCGGCATGGCAATTGCTGCAGCGATGGTGGGATTTGCCGGGCTTCAGGCTGATGCCATGCCGACACTTTTATTCGCCGCCTATTTCGGCATTCTGGCGCTTACTTTCGGTACAGTTATGGGTGTCGTTCAAGCAACCGTGCAAGCTGAATCCCCGCCTACCTTGCTTGGTACCGCAACCGCAGCGATATCGCTGTCGCGCGCGCTCGGCGCAGCCATCGGAACCGCTGTGACAGCAGCAACGCTTTTCGCCGTATTGGCGGCGAGTGGCGTGCAGATATCGACCGAACTGCAGGCGGTCCTTCAGGGCAGCGGCAACGGACTTGCCGTCCTTGGTGGGGCAGAGGAACACAAAATTCGTGCCGACGTTGCATTCGCGTTTCACGGAGTCTTTTTTGTTATCGCCTCCTATGCCGCGATATGCTCGTTTCTCGCCGGGTCGCTCCCGCGCCGAACGCTATGAACGCCAAGCGCAAAGACTGCGAGCGGTACTTGCTCGCCGGCAAGCCGATTCTTCGCCTTGACGGCCAGCCGGGAATTTGTCCAGAGTGTCAAGGGATCCAATGGACCGCTGGGAGCATGTGATGACGGCAGGAAGAGAGCCTGACATCGCCGCCGGGCGACTTGCGCCCGAGGACTACAAAACGAACTTTGGCGATCTTCATCCGCCGCTCGACAAGCATCAAGCCTTTGTCGAAGCCGACCGCTGCTACTTCTGCCACGATGCACCCTGTATCACCGCTTGCCCGACGGGAATCGACATTCCGATGTTCATCCGGGAGATCCAGACCGACAATCCAAAAGGTGCCGCCGAAACCATTTTCTCGCAGAATATTCTTGGCGGTATGTGCGCCCGTGTCTGCCCAACCGAAGTCTTGTGTGAACAGGCTTGCGTACGCGAAGCGGCAGAAGGCAAGCCGGTTCGTATTGGTGAATTGCAGCGATACGCTACCGACGTGCTGATGGAGGAAGAGGCCCATCCATTCACCCGCCAGCCTTCGACTGGAAAAGTTGTGGCGGTCGTCGGCGGAGGACCGGCCGGCCTGTCCTGCGCTCATCGTCTGGCCATGCATGGCCACGATGTGACCATCTATGATGGCCGCGAAAAAATTGGCGGGCTCAACGAGTACGGCATCGCTGCCTACAAGACCGTTGATGATTTTGCCCAGGACGAGGTCAATTTCATCCTGTCGATCGGCGGCATTACAATTGAGACCGGCCAGCAGCTCGGCCGCGACATTACTCTCGCCGAACTTCGTGAGCGGTTCGACGCGGTATTTCTTGGTCTCGGACTTGCCGGCGTCAATGCTGTGGAATTGCCGCATGATCCATTTAGTGGCGCTGACGATGCGATCGACTATATTGCCGAATTGCGCCAGGCGGATGATCTCGACGCCTTGCCGATCGGGCGACGTGTTGTTGTCGTTGGCGGCGGAATGACGGCGATTGATCAGGCTAGTCAGTCCAAGCGTCTCGGCGCCGAGGATGTAACCATTGTCTACCGACGCGACGAAGACCGCATGGGCGCCAGTGACCGGGCCCGCGAACTTGCCCAGACCGATGGCGTCAACATTAAATACAATGCTCAGCCCAAGCGTCTGATCGATACCAAAGGCCATGTCAGCGGCATCGAGTTCGAATACACCGACGAACGCGGCGGAGCGCTTATGGGAACCGGCGAGACATTCGTGTTGGAGGCTGACATGGTCTTTTGGGCAGTCGGTCAGAATTTTGTGCTTTCTCCCGCCGATGGCGAGGCGATCAAGACGTCACAAGGGCGGATCGCGGTCGACCAAGAACGACGGACAAATCTATTGGATGTCTGGGCGGGTGGCGATTGCATTGCCGGCGGCGAGGATTTGACGGTCGTTGCTGTCGAGGACGGAAAGATCGCCGCCGAATCGATCAATCGGGTCCTGAGCGCGTAGAGAGGCTTGGCGCAAACCGCGAGGGAAGAGAAAATGGCCGATCTCAGAAGCAGCTTCGCCGGTATAAAATCGCCGAATCCGTTCTGGCTGGCGTCCGCCCCGCCGACCGATAAGGAATACAATGTGGTGCGCGCCTTCAAGGCAGGTTGGGGCGGTGTCGTGTGGAAAACGCTTGGCGAAGACCCGCCGATCGTCAATGTCGCCGGTCCCCGCTATGGCGGAGTCCATGCTGGCGACCGTCGCTTGATCGGGCTCAGCAATACCGAGCTCATCACCGACCGCCCACTGCCGATCAATCTCGAAGAGATAAAACGCGTCAAGCGCGACTGGCCGGATCGGGCGCTGGTCGTTTCACTGATGGTGCCATGCGAGGAGCCAAGCTGGAAGGCTATCCTCAGTGCTGTCGAGGAGACCGAGGCCGATGGCATCGAACTTAATTTTGGTTGTCCGCATGGGATGAGCGAGCGCGGAATGGGCGCCGCCGTTGGTCAGGTGCCCGAATATATCGAGATGGTCGCCCGCTGGTGCAAGGCCGCGACCCGCATGCCGGTCATTGTCAAATTGACCCCCAACATCACCGACATCCGTTATCCGGCCCGCGCCGCCAAAGCGGGCGGTGCCGACGCGGTCTCTCTGGTCAACACGGTGAACTCGATCACCAGTGTGGATCTCGACCATTTCGCGCCCGAGCCCTCGATCGACGGAAAGGGCGTGCATGGAGGCTATTCCGGTCCGGCGATACGCCCGATTGCCTTGTCGATGGTCTCCGAGATCGCCCGCGACCCCGAGACGCAAGCATACCCGATCTCGGGAATTGGCGGCATAAGCACATGGCGAGACGCAGCTGAATTCCTGGCGCTCGGCGCTGGCAACATCCAAGTCTGCACTGCGGCCATGACTTACGGCTTCCGCATCGTCGAGGAAATGATCTCAGGCCTCGATCACTATCTCGATGAAAAAGGGTTTTCCAGCGTCGATGAACTCGTCGGCCGCGCCATACCGAACACCACTGACTGGCAGTATCTCAATCTCAACCACGTTACCAAGGCACGGATCGATCAGGATCTGTGCATAGAGTGTGGACGCTGCCACATTGTCTGCGAGGACACCTCCCATCAGGCGATCACCGCGACCAAGAACGGCCGCCGTCATTTCGAAGTGGTCGACGCCGAGTGTGTTGGCTGCAATTTGTGCGTCAATGTTTGCCCGGTCGAAAACTGCATCACTATGGAGCAACTAAGCTCTGGCGCCGATCCACAATCCGGCGCGCCGACAACCGGTTATTTGAACTGGACACAGCACAAGAACAACCCGATGGCGAAACGCACCGAGCCGGCTGAGTAGAGCAAAATCCTCAAACGACCTAATCCCCGCGCAGGCGGTAATCGGCGGCGGCGCTGGCTTCGACGTGGAGCGGTACCGAGAGTTCGATCGCCTATTCTGACTAGATTTGTTCCTTCACGATCATCCGAAAGACCGTATCGGCCTCTTCGCGTAATTGTTGTTTCTCTGCTTTGATAGATGCCGTGCGAGCCCAGTCGAACTCGTCACTGATCAAACGGTCCAATAACGGGATGCGCTCGCCATCTGCGGCCTCACTTGCTTTGCCCTTGAGTTCCAGCAGGCGGAGAATGGATTTGATCGCGTCGGCATCAAGATCAAGGCGGACGCTCAAATCCTGAATATTCATTGGTGGCACTTCGTCAGGGTTGAGCCTGATCCAGCGTATGGCGAGGGCCGGGCGAAGTACGTAACAATATTTCTTGTAATTTATCCTGGGCTCATCTCCGATATGTCGTCGCCAGTGGCCTTCACCGAGATGCAGATAGTGCTGGGCGCAGGCTGTCGCGTAAGCGGTCTGTTTCGATAGAGCCAATAGTCTCGAACTTATATCGTCATCCCAAATGTAGCGGATCGGGCTCGATAGCCATTCCAGCAAAACGGGGTTCGGCTTGACAAGGAGGTTAAGGGCCTTGCGGATATCCCATCCGCCGATGTCGAAATCATCCACGATCGGTTGTTCGATGACGTCGCGCCCCGGCGTCAGGGTGATATACCAATCCATTGCGTGGGCATAAACAAACCGGACATCGTAATCACTATCCGGAGAAGGAAAGCCCCAGGCACGACTTCCGCTTTCAATTGCAAAAAGAATACGGACGTCGTGGTCGTTTTCAATACTTTTCAGGCGCGCGGCAATTTCCTTCAGCGCGCTTTCACCAATACTTGGCGTGAACGGTGGGAGTCTCATTGCCCGTGTTCCTGGATGGCTTAATGCGCCTCGTTCCAATTTGCGGCGGCACTGGCCTCGACCTGAAGCGGCACTGAAAGTTTTATCGCCGGTTCCGGTGCCGCCTCCATGACATTTGAAACCAGCGCAATGGTCGCATCGACTTCCTTGTTTGGAACTTCAAAGATCAGTTCGTCATGCACCTGAAGAAGCATGCGCGCCGATAGTTTCGCATTTGCAAGTGCCTCTTCCATGCGGATCATGGCCCGGCGGATAATGTCGGCGGCCGAGCCCTGCAAAGGCGCGTTGATCGAGGCGCGGTCGACAAAGGCACGTTCCGCCGGGTTCTTGGACGTAACACCGGGGAAGTGGATCTTGCGGCCAAAAATCGTGCTGACGAAACCGTCCTGGCGAACCTTGGCCTTCATCGCTTCCATATAGTCGCGGATACCTGGAAAGCGTTCGAAATACTGCTTGATATAGGCGGCGGCCTCGTCACGCGGGATACCCAATTGGTTCGCCAGACCAAAGGCCGAAATCCCATAGATTATGCCGAAATTAATCGCCTTGGCCCGCCGGCGCACTTCGGCCGGCATGTCCTTGACCGGTACATTGAACATCTCCGATGCGGTCATCGCATGGATGTCGAGACCATCGGCGAAGGCCTGGCGCAGCGCCGGAATGTCGGCGACGTGTGCAAGCAGGCGCAGCTCAATCTGGCTGTAGTCTGCCGAGATCAGTTTCATGCCATTCTCGGCGATGAAAGCAGTACGGATCCGCCGTCCCTCCTCGGTGCGCACCGGGATGTTCTGGAGGTTCGGGTCGGAGGAAGAAAGCCGCCCGGTTGTCGTCGAAGCCAATGCGTATGAGGTATGAACCCGCCCGGTCTCGGGATGGATAAAGCCCGGCAAAAGATCGGTATAGGTCGATTTCAGTTTCGATAATTGGCGCCACTCGAGAATATGCGCGGCAAGGTCGTTTCCTTCGGCCGCGAGGTCCTCGAGAACGCTGGCGCCGGTCGCCCATGCACCGGTCTTGGTCTTCTTGCCGCCGGACAGACCGAGTTTGCCGAAGAGGATATCGCCAAGCTGCTTGGGTGAAGCGATATTGAAGTCCTCTCCCGCAAGCCTGTGTATCTCGGCTTCTAGCCCGGCAAGTTTTTGCGCGAATTCGCCGGACAGCCGCGACAGGATCTGCCGGTCGACCTTGATGCCCCGCGCCTCCATGCGGGCAAGCACCGAGACCATTGGCCGTTCCAGCGTTTCGTAGAGCGTCGTCATGCCCTCGGCGACCAGCCGGGGTTTCAGAACCTGCCACAAGCGCAGCGTTACATCGGCATCTTCGGCGGCGTATTCGCTGGCCTTGTCGATCGCCACCTGGTCGAAGGTCAGCTTGGCCCGGCCGCTGCCGGCAACGTCCTTGAACGGGATCGGCTTGTGGCCGAGCCAGCGTTCGGAAAGCTCATCCATGCCATTGCCGCCCTTGCCGGCATCGAGCGCATAGGACAGAAGCATCGTGTCGTCATAGGAGGCAATTTCGATGCCGTGGCGGGAGAGGATCAGCGTGTCGTATTTGAGGTTCTGGGCGATCTTCAGGACAGCACTATCTTCAAGCAAAGGCTTCAGGCTTTTCAGCGCGTCACGGATAGGGATCTGACCCTCGGCAAGCCCGCCGCCGAGGAGATCGTCAGCACCTTCGCGATGGCCGAGAGGGATATAGGCCGCCCTGCCCGGCTCGCTCGCCAGACTAACGCCGACCAGTTCGGCCTGCATCGGGTCGAGCGAGGTGGTTTCGGTGTCGACGGCGACAAACCCGCGATCACTGGCCTCGGCGATCCATCTGTCGAGCTCATCGATCGTCGTGATTGTCTCGTAGCGCGTCGAATCGACATTGTCGGTGACCGCCGCTCGTGCCGCCGCACTGGCAAGCATCGCTGGCTGAGTATTTTCGGCGCCGTTAGCGTCACCGTTGGGCGCCTCGATCAATTGTGAGGTGCTTGTGTCTTTCGACTTGGCGTCTCCAGTGCCGCCGGTCGCGTGCCCTTCAATCGGCACCGAAGCAGGCTCAACGGAATCGATATCGGTTCCGGTCGCCTCGGCGACCCGGCGCGTCAGCGTTGAAAATTCAAGCGCCTTGCAAAAAGCGATAAGCATCGGCCCGTCGCGCTCGCGTACCGAGATCTGGTCGAGCGGAACATCCAGCGGTACTTTGTCCTCAAGCGTGACCAGCGTTTTCGAAAGACGCGCCTGATCGGCAAATGTTTGCAGGGACTCGCGTCGCTTCGGTTGCTTGATCTCCCCGGCGCGCTCAAGCAGGGTTTCAAGATCGCCATATTCGTTGATCAACAGCGCCGCGGTTTTCACGCCAATTCCGGGAACGCCGGGAACATTGTCAACCGAGTCGCCGGCAAGCGCTTGAACTTCGATGACCTTATTCGGCGGAACACCGAAGCGCTCGATCACCTCGGCTTCACCGATCCGCAAATCTTTTTTCATCGTATCGAGCATGATGACGCCAGGCTCGATCAATTGCATCAGATCCTTGTCCGAGGCGACAATCGTCACGTCGGCACCGGCTGCCGCCGCCTGACGCGTATAGGTGGCGATCAGATCATCGGCCTCATATCCCTCCTGATCGATCGCCGGCACGTTGAAGGCCTTGACCGCCTCGCGAATGAGGCCGAATTGCGGGATCAGATCGTCCGGTGGGTCGGGACGATGGGCCTTATATTGGTCGTAAAGCTCGTTGCGGAAGGTGTGCCCCGACTTGTCAAAGATTACCGCAAGATGCGTCGGCCTGACCCGTTCGCCGTCATTGGCATCAGCGTCAACAAGCAGCTTCCACAGCATGTTGCAGAAGCCGGCAACCGCGCCAATCGGCAGCGAGTCGGATTTTCGGGTTAGCGGCGGCAGTGCGTGATAGGCGCGAAAAATATACGACGAGCCATCGACCAGGAAGACATGGTCGCCTTTTTTGACTTTGCGAGAATTTGTGTCTGCCATGATCCGACTATGCATGCGGCCACCAGCAAATGGCTAGGGGATTTTGCGGCATTTGCGCTGAAATCAGCCGGTGTCGGGAAAAGTAGCACGCTTCATACTGGATTTTCGACTTGATCGCGGTTTTCAATCGCATCAGTTCTATATTCTTTAATTAATCCAACTACTTACAGTTATTGCCAAGCGCCGTCACAGGCTTAACCGCACCTTAAATCGCCAGGACTATTTTTCACCAACGGCTCCGCGCGGAAGTTTCCGCATTTGTTTCGAGTGAAAGGGGCGGCCGGGTATGGCCAGAAAAGCCCGCGGAAGCGGCAACAAAAAGCGGAATAAGACGTCCAGCGGACGGCTCGAATTCGGGCTTGCAGCATCCGACCGCACGGTCGCCGCTCCTAGGCGGGGCCGGGCAGCCGCTAAGAATGCCCGCTCGCGCAAGGCGTCTAGGGGTCGCGCGCGGCGGCAGGCTCGCAGGGGTGGACCAATCGGCGCGCTCGGTCGACTGGTACGGCGTGTCGTGCGAACCGTCTCGCTTGCAAGCGTGCTCGCCATCATCGGCGGTGGCGTACTCATTGGCTACTATGCGACAGAGCTGCCACCTGTTGCGCAATGGGAAGTGCCGGCGCGCGCGACGACGGTGAAAATTCTTGCCGACAATGGCCAATTGATCACAACAAGGGGCGAGAAGAACGGTGAAGCACTGACCCTTGAAGAGCTCCCGGACTATCTCCCGCAAGCGGTTATCGCCATCGAGGACCGTCGTTACTATTGGCATTTCGGCATTGATCCAATTGGCTTGACGCGGGCACTCATCGCCAATTGGCGAGCCGGCGGCATTGTCCAGGGCGGCTCGACGCTGACCCAGCAGCTTGCCAAAAACTTGTTCCTAAAGCCCGAGCGCACGATCGAGCGAAAGGTTCAGGAACTCATTCTCGCCGTATGGCTCGAAGCCAGCCTGTCGAAGCGGCGTATTCTCGAGCTCTATCTCAACCGCGTCTATCTCGGCGGCGGCGCCTATGGCGTCGACGCGGCGGCACTGCGTTACTTCGGCAAATCGGCGCGGGACATTTCGCTCGCCGAGGCGGCGATACTTGCCGGAGCGCTCAAGGCACCCAGTCGTTATGCGCCCACTAAGAACAGGTTAGCGGCTGAAACCCGAGCTTCAGTGGTGCTCGCCGCCATGCACACGCAGGGCTATATCGGCAGCCGCGAGGCTAGTATGGCGATGTCGGCGGCGGTCAAGCCGGTTGGCGATATCGCCGGCGGCAGCGGTCGCTACATCGCCGATTGGGTTATTGATCTTCTACCCGGTTTCGTCGGCAATCTCGATCATGACGTAATCGTCGACACGACAATCGACCTAAAGCTTCAATCCGCCGCCGCCGATGCGATCGCCGGCACCCTCACCGAGGCGGGCGGCACGCGCCAGGTCAGTCAGGGCGCGCTGGTCGCCATGGATCCGCGCGGCGCCGTCAAGGCTTTGGTCGGTGGGCGCGACTATGCAAAGAGTCAGTTCAATCGTGCCGTCGACGCCCGTCGCCAGCCGGGCTCGGCATTCAAACCGTTCGTCTACCTGACCGCGCTCGAATACGGTTTAATCCCCGAGACCGTGCGGATCGATCAACCGATTTCGATCAAGGGATGGCGGCCCAAGAACTACAAGGATGAGTATCGCGGTCCGGTGACCTTGCAGACCGCGCTGGCACTATCGCTGAACACGATTTCGGCCCAACTCACCGCCGAGGTCGGACCGGCCAACGTCGCGGCAACCGCCCGCCGGCTCGGGATCCGCTCACCAATGGTAAAAACGCCCTCGATCGCGCTCGGCACCTCGGAGGTGTCGCTTCTCGATCTGACCGGCGCCTATGTTCCCTTCGCCAATGGCGGCCACGGCGTCATTCCGCATGTGATCAAGCGGATTTCGACGGTCGACGGAGATTTGCTCTACGAGCGAACCGGTTCCGGGCCGGGCCGCGTCATCAATCAATCCCATGTCGGCATGATCAATGCGATGCTGAGCGAGACGCTCAAAATCGGCACCGGTCGTAATGCCGCAATCGGTGGATGGCCAGCCGCCGGCAAGACCGGAACGAGCCAGAATTTTCGAGATGCCTGGTTTATTGGCTATACGGCAGAGCTTGCCGCCGGAATCTGGTTCGGCAATGACGATGGCGCGCCGACGAAAAAAATGACCGGTGGCAATCTGCCGGCGACCACTTGGCGGCGGTTCATGACAAACGCTCTTGATGGTGTGGCTGTAGCGGAACTTCCCGGCAATTATCGCTTTCGCGATCCTTCGAGCATTGCCGGAATTGTCGGAATCCCACACGACATAGCGCCGCCGGCGCCGATTGGCGGTATCGCCGGCATCCAAGAGCCAATACCCCCGGGTGCTATCGGCGAGTATGGATCGCAGCGCGAATCGCGGCGCGGGTTTTTCCGTCGGCTGTTCGGCGGATAATTCAGATCAAGCGGCGCGGCGGTCGGCGCCGATGGCAAGAAGCGCGCGACCTTCGTTGTGAAGCCAGGCGCGCGCCGCCTGACAATCCGGACATATTTCTTCGACCAACCGCCAAAAGCGGCGCGAATGATTCATTTCGCGAAGATGGGCGACCTCATGCGCAGCAAGATAGTCGAGGACAAACGGCGGCGCCATGACCAGTCGAAAAGAAAAGGACAATTCACCGGACGCTGAACACGAACCCCAGCGCGTGGTCGTGTCGCGGATGCGGATCGCCTTCGGCCGCACCCCGAGAAGCGAAGAATAATTCAGTGTCGCCGGCTCGAGATCGCGCCGCGCCTCGCGCCGCAGAAAATCGAAAACCCGCCGATGCAAATGCTCCCTCGCACCGGCAACGCAGAGCGACGGGCTGCCATCGTCAACCCCCGTGCTAACCGTGCCACGGGTTTCAGGCCGATGCTGGATCAGGTGCGGGATGCCGCGGAAGGGAATTATTGCACCATCACGGATAGGACGCGGGGTTGGCGCCTTTGCAATCTGGCGCGTCAGCCAGCGCGTATTTTTCTCAAGAAAGGATTGCGCCTCGCGTAACGACCCTCTCGTCGGCATGGTCAAAACCGGCGTAGCGCCGGCGTCCTTTACACGAAGCGTATAGTTGCGGGCGCGGCGATCACGGCGAAGGACAACCGCGATGCGACCGGCCTCGGTAACCAGATCGAGATGATCGGTGCGCCGGCGAGCCGGGCCTCGGGAAAAAAGTGGCATGATCATAATTGCGGTCGGCGTCGCGAATCAATTTTTCCAGCCAATCATCGCATAGGATGACGGCGACCGTGTAGTGATCGAGGGTAATTCAATTGGTCCGCAAAAAGCGCAATGGCGGAACCCTTGGATCCCGCCATTGGGGCGTCGCTGTCACGCCTTTTAGTCCCGACCCTTGAGGTCAATCGCCCTAAAGGTTGATCGTCTCGCCATCATGCGAACGATCCGATCGCTCCCGCATGAACCGGTCGAATTCTTCCTTGTCGCGGGCACGGCGCAAATCGCGCATGTAACTTTCGAACTGCCGCAGTTCTTCATCGAGTTTTCGGCGCTCTTCCTCAAGACGATTCAATTCATTGCCACGATATTCATCGAATGCGGCATTGCCGCTGGCATTGAAACCATATCCGCCCGAACGACGGTTAAAGCCACGAAAACCGCTCCGGTCCCGTCGCCTCTCGCCGTTTGATTGAAAGTGGCGCCTGATCTCCGGGATTCGCTGGCCCCACAGGATATAGGCCAACATCGCCAAGCCAAGCGGCCAGAAAATTATGAACCCGACAGCCATGAGCAAGATGGTAAGCGGCGTCCAGTCAGGACGCAGCGCGTAAGATGCAATCATGTCCTTCCCCTGTCTTTGACAACAGGCAAGATTTGGTGACGGACAGTCGAGATTTCAAGAAAAATCGGATTCAGAGCGCACAACGATCAGGGCATTTTTTGCGCTGCGGGGATTTTTACTTCACCGGCGCAATTTTCCGCGGGCTCGTCTTCTTGGTTTTCCGCACCGCCGATTTCGGTTTTTGACGCACGGCACCATTAACTGAGCGAGCGCGTCCATGGCTGGCGACAAATTCGGCGATTCGCGGCACGATCTCGGTGCGGAATCGCGAACCGTTGAAGACCCCGTAATGGCCGACTTTCGGTTGGAGATAGTGGGCGCGCATCCGGGTGGGAATGCTGGCGCAAATTCCGTGCGCCGCCTCGGTTTGGCCGACGCCGGAGATATCGTCGTTCTCTCCCTCGATGGTGAACAACGCCACCGATGTGATCGCGGCGGGATCGACCGGTTCTCCGCGATGCAACATTTCGCCCATGGGCAGAGCGTGGCGGATAAAAGCGACATCGACGGTTTGCAGATAAAATTCAGCGGTCAGGTCCATGACCGCCAGATACTCGTCGTAGAAATCGCGATGCTTCTCGGCCGAGTCGCCATCGCCCTCAACAAGATGACGGTAGAAATCTTTTTGGGCCTGGAAATGCCGATCAATATTCATGCTCAGGAATCCTGAAATCTGCAGGAAGCCCGGATAGACGTCGCGCATGGCACCGGCGTGTGGAAACGGCACTTTCATGATCGCATTCTGGCGAAACCAGTCGAGATCATGATTGGAGGCGAGCGTGTTGATCGACGTCGGATTGACCCGTGTGTCAATCGGTCCACCCATCAGGATCATCGAGGCCGGTAGATGGGTATCGCCACGCGCTGCCATTAGCGCTGTCGCGGCAAGCACTGGGACCGATGGCTGACATACCGCCATGACATGAGCCCCGGCGCCAAGGAAATGCATGATCGACACGAGATAGTCGATGTAATCGTCGAGATCGAAGCCGCCCTCTTCCACCGGCACCATACGGGCGTCGGCCCAATCGGTGATGTAAACATCATGACCAGGCAGCATGGCCTCGACCGTGCCGCGCAGAAGCGTTGCGTAATGACCTGACATCGGCGCGACGATGAGCACTTTCGGTTCGTCGCGATGACGCTGGCCGTCCAACTTTTCAAAGTGCAGCAGTTTGCAGAATGGCCGTTGCCAGGCGACATGCTCGCCAATCGGTACGCTTTGGCCATCGACTTTTGTCGTTGTGATGCCAAACTTCGGTTTGCCGTAGCGCCTCGTCGAGCGCTCGAAAAGCTCCGCGGCAGCCGCCATGTTGCGCCCAAACGGCGTGTAGGCGAGTGGGTTGAATGGGCTCTTGAAATAGAGCTGTGCCGCGTCGGCGACCGCCCGTAATGGAGTTACGGCGGCATGGTTAAGTTCGTAGAACTGGTAAAAGGGCAAGCCCCAAACCTCTTTCCTAGCGCGGTTGACGGCCGAGATTTGCCAATTCGCTGAATTTATTGCGCTGCAGCAATGATAGGGCGGACCTATCTAGCAACGCAAGCGGTAGATTATTTTTCGCCGACCGCTTCCCACCCCGGCAACTTATTCCCCGATCGCCATGAGCGAGCCGATATCGCGGGCGCTGTCGACAAGTTTTAGAAATACAAACAAGGAGATACCAAACAAAACACCATTGAGTACCAGCGCCCATAACATCAGATCGGCCCGAAAAACTTGATCGATCAGCAGCGCCCGAAAGCCTTCAAACACATAGGTGGGCGGCAGCGTCCACGCGATCCATTGAAGTGGTACTGGCAGTACGTCGACCGGATAAAAAACCGCGCAAAGCGGCAGGACCAGAAACATGAGCGTCCAGGCTAGACCCTCGGCGCCAAGTCCGTTGCGAATGATAAGACCGCTGACCAGCGCTCCGACCGCCCAAGCGGTGAGAAGGAGATTGACGAAAAACGCGCCTAGGCCAAGCCCGAGGCCCCACAGATTAAATCCGAAGAACCAGATCGCCAGAAATGTCACCGGTAAAACACCTATGATCAGGCGTATCGTACTCATTACCATCAGCGCGGCCAGGAACTCCGCCGGCCTGAGCGGACTGATCAGGAGATTTGCCAGATTGCGCGACCACATTTCCTCAAGGAAGGATATCGACACCCCCAACTGACCGCGAATGAGCACGTCCCAAAGCAGAATCGCCCCGATCAGCACGCCACCCGCCGTAGCGGCGGTGCCGCGTTGCTGGAGAAGCCAGGTCTGCAGGAACCCCCACATCAACATCTGAACGAGCGGCCAGTAAATGAGCTCGAGAAGGCGGGGCCAGGAGGTGCGGAGCAGATAAAAGTGGCGAAGCACGATCGCACCGATGCGTGCCACCGAAATCGACCTATAGACCGGTTGTGGGGTGGGCATAGCTGGCTCGTTCACGGCAATTCGGCGATCGGGTTGGCGCGCCCGCGGCCGCGCACCACATCAAGAAACACGTCCTCGAGTGTGGATCGGCCATATTTGTCAATCAGCATTCGTGGCGCCGCCTGGTCGACGATGCGCCCTTCTTTCATCATGATGACATCATCGCACAGCCGCTCGACCTCGGGCATGTTGTGGGAGGCGAGAAGGATCGTCGCGCCGCGGGTCCGACTGTAGGCCTCGAGCCGCGATCGAATCCAATCGCCGGTATCGGGATCGAGCGATGCGGTCGGTTCGTCGAGAAGGAGGACCTCCGGCGAATTGATCAGAGCCTTGGCCAGAGCAACGCGGGTTTTCTGGCCGGCAGACAGTTTCCCAGACTCACGATCGAGAATTTCCGTGAGATCAAGTTCCGCGGCGAGATCAACGATCCGCGCCTCGACTTTGGCAACCCCGTAAAGAAGGCCGAATACGCGAAGATTCTGGCGGGCTGTCAGGCGACCGGGCAAGGCAACATACGGACTCTCGAAATTCATGCGGTGCAGCACTTTATGGCGCTCAACTGAAATATCATGGCCGAGAACGCGGATCGTCCCCGATGTTGGCAGGATAAGCCCTAGTATCATGCCAATCGTGGTTGTCTTGCCGGCGCCATTGCCCCCAAGAATGCCAGTAATCGAACCTTGTCGAATCGAGAATGAGATTGAGTTGACCGCCGTGACCGTCCGATAAAGTTTGGTCAGGCTGTCGACGGAGATCGCCGGGGTATCCTTGGTGGAAATCATGGCATTGATCGACCGATATGAAATCTGTTGAGTATCAACCCAATTGAAGCCGATTTGTTATAAAATCGTCTTCCAAACCTGACCAGAAGCTGAAGACCCTAATGCCAAACAGAGCACCGGTCGCCACCGATTTAGATTCCCGCAGCCTGCGGCTTGAAACGCTCGTCGGACTACGCTGGCTTGCCGTTGCAGGTCAAACCGTGGCTGTCCTGTTCGTGCAATTCGGTCTCGAATTTCCACTGCCGATTGCCCTGTGCTTCATATTGATCGCGGCTTCGGCACTGCTCAATGGCGTGCTCAGATTGTTCGTGGGATCGAATTTACGTCTCGGCACTTGGCAGGCGTTTTTGCTTTTGGCTTACGACATCATCCAGCTTTCCGGTCTGCTCTATCTCACCGGCGGTCTCGAGAACCCTTTCGCCCTCTTTCTTCTGGTTCCAGTCATTGTTTCGGCGACCACCCTTGCACCCCGCGCGACAATTCTTCTCAGCGTTCTCGTCATAACTCTGGCAAGCGGTCTTGCGGTCTCCCATTTGCCACTCCCGTGGTTCGCCGGAGACAGCCTGCAGCTGCCGCCCGCCTACGTCGTCGCCGTCTTGATTGCATTGGTATTAGCCTGCGTATTTAGCGGCATCTATACCCATCGCGTGGCCAAGGAGGCACGCCGGCTGGCCGAGGCGCTGAATGCCACCGAGATGGTCCTCGCCCGCGAGCAGCATCTGTCGGCCCTCGATGGGCTTGCCGCGGCCGCGGCTCATGAACTCGGCACGCCGCTAGCGACGATTACACTCGTTGCAAAAGAACTCGCGCGCGAGCTTCCACCAGAAAGTCCCTACAGCGAAGACATTTCGCTTTTGACAAGCCAGACAGAGCGCTGTCGGGACATCCTTGCTAAGCTTACCTCGCAATCGAACCAGACCGATCAGCATCTCGCCCGACTACCGCTTTCGCATCTGATACAGGAAGTCGTGGAACCTTATCGTGTTTTCGGCATTACAATTGCAATTTCGACCGCCAAGACGGTTGGCGCCGAGCCGGTTGGGCGTCGCAATCCGGCGATCATCTACGGCCTTGGCAATCTCGTCGAGAACGCGGTCGACTTTGCGGTGTCACGGGTCGAGGTAACCAGTGAATGGACCGATACTGACGTTGCGGTTGCTGTTACCGACGACGGGCCGGGCTTCGCTCCTGGAATTATCGACCGGATCGGCGAACCCTATGTGACAACGCGCGAGCGGTCTGGCGACCATGAGGCCGGCGGCCTTGGTCTTGGTTTTTTCATCGCCAAGACGCTTCTGGAGCGCACCGGCGCGCGCCTGACATTCGCAAATCGCAACGGCCCCACGACCGGCGCGGTGGTTCGTGTTGCCTGGCCGCGGGATACTATGGACATGGGTACTACGGCAGACAGTGGGTAAACAGTATTGCGAACAATCGCAGCGAGAACACCTTGGCGCGCCGTGAAGGAGTGCCTATAAGTTGTTCCAATCATCCTTCGTCCGTCGATCTCACAGAGTAGGAGACTGCATCTCGTGACCGATAGCGAGCAAATGACTGATCCTCAGGACATGAGGCTGCTTATTGTCGATGATGACAAGCCGTTCCTCCAACGGCTTGCAAAGGCGATGGAATCCAGGGGATTCATTGTGAGTACGGCGGATACAGTCGCCGAGGGCATGAAAATCGCCGAAACGGCTCCGCCAGCCTATGCGGTTGTCGACATGCGGCTTGAAGACGGCAACGGCCTTGACGTCGTCGAACTGATTCGCCGCAAGCGACCTGAATCGCGCATGATCGTATTGACCGGCTACGGTAATATCGCCACGACAGTCACAGCGGTTAAGCTCGGCGCGGTCGATTATCTGGCGAAGCCAGCCGACGCCGATGATGTTGTCAACGCGTTGACCAGGGGACCGAGCGAGCGGCCGCCGCCGCCAGAAAATCCGATGTCGGCGGATCGGGTCCGTTGGGAGCATATCCAACGGGTGTATGAACTCTGCGATCGCAACGTCTCGGAAACGGCGCGCCGGCTTAACATGCACCGTCGCACGCTTCAGCGGATCCTCGCCAAGCGAGCCCCGCGTTAGAAAGCCTGCGTCGTATCGCCATCGAGGCGTCGGCCACGCGGATCTTCGATCGCCCCTATCTTGGAATTCCCTCGCTTAGGCCCGGATCGACCAGTCCGTGCAATCGGTTCGCCGCAGCTTGGCCGAAGCGAAGAAGCATTGCCTTTCTTGTCGCGCCGGCAAGCCTGTGCTCAGGCGCGGAACGCAGGATTTCCGCGCCATAGCCATCAGCCAGGATGAGCCCGGCATCACCAGGAAATATTTCGAGCGGCACGCCTGGCTTCGTCGCGAAGAACAGTCGGTCGCATGAAGGACGATAGTCGGGCCATTTCAAATCGGCCCGAAAGTCTTCGATCGACGACTTGATCTCGACAATCCAGATATCACCGGTCGGACCAAGTCCAACCAAATCGGCGCGGCGCCCGCTCGCCAACGACAATTCCATAACTACTGAATAGCCTTGCTGGCGAAACAGCCGGCCGACCCCGCGCTGAATTGCAAGCGCGGCTTCAGACTGCCGCCCGTCGACCGGCGGGACAATGTGCGACAGATCGCTCAACATCAGGCGAGCCTGCCATGAAGACGCTCTACGATAAAGGCTTGCCGGTTCGCCAGCGATCGTGGACCCAAAGCCATTGCTCTGGATGCTCCCTTATCCAGCCCTCGAGAATCTCATTGATGGTCTCGGTTGCGGCCATCACATCGATCAGCCCTTCGCCGTCGCGAGGCAGGTCTATCTGTGGCGTCATTTCGACATGGAATCGACCGCCGGGAAGTCGGATTGCCCTGGCGCCGTGGACCGGGCAGTCGTATTCGCGGGCAAGTTTTGCAAAAAAAGTACTGGTTGCCGCAGGCCGACCAAAGAACGGCAAAAGCGGGCTGCCCATTCGGCGCTGATCGACCAGCATCGCGACATGACTGCCTTTTTCGAGGGCCGAGGCAATTTCGAATGTCGTTCCCAGTTGCGACGCAACCAGATTGCCCATCATCTCGTTCCGCCGCTTCATCAAATCCTCCGCGACGATTGAATTCTTGGGCATGCGGAAAAGGATCGTCAGGTCGAGACCGAACCTTTGGGCAATGGTCGCGGGCAGTTCCCAATTGGCGAGATGAGCGGCGAAGATCAGCCCCGGTTTCTCGCCTCCGCGAAGTTTGAGAGCCGTCTCAAGACCATGCGCGGTGACCATTCCCTTATCCATGCGATGGATCCGAAATCCGTCGAGAATCTCGTCGAGGAATGCAAATTCGATGGTGGTGCGCGCGAGATTATCCCACACGCCTTTCAAGATCCGCTGACGTTCGGCATCGGATTTTTCCGGGAAAGCAGCGGCAAGATTGGCTGCAGCGACGCGATTCTCTGGAATGAACGGCGCGACGAGACGGACGAAACCCGCCGAAAGCGCTGTCGCCCGCCGTCGCCCTAGCAGCCGGGCAAAACCGATGGCCCAGCGCACATACCAGGCAACCAGCCAATGAAACCATGCCGAATTCAGGATGCGGCGCTTAAGCGGTATTCTTCGCCCCGATCGATTTTTCCCGCGGCGGGGCGGACGGTCGCCCTTAGGCTTCGAACTGCTCACAACGTCACAATGAACTTACCGAAAACTTGCCGGGATTCGATGCGGTGAAGCGCATTGTCGATGTCGTCAAGCTTTACCAGGGAATCGATTACCGGTCGGGTGACGCCATCGGCCATTTTCACCAGCGATTGACGCAAATTGTCAATTGAACAACCGAAGCTTCCGATTAACCGCAATTGTTGCTGATAAAGCATAAAGAGGTTGATCTCCGACGAAACCCCGGTTGTTGAACCGCAGGTGACCAGCACGCCGCCACGCTTCATGCAAAACATGCTTGCCTGGAAGGTATCCGGTCCGACATGCTCGAAGACGACGTCGACCCCCCGCTTTTTTGTAAGCTTGCGGACGACACCCTCGAATCGCTCTTCGCGATAATTAATGACGTGGTCGGCGCCAAGCGCTGTCGCCTTCTCGGCTTTGTCAGCGCTGCCGACCGTAGTGATGACTGTCGCCCCAACCGCCTTCGACAATTGGATGGCGGCCGTGCCAATTCCACTGCCGCCAGCCTGTATAAGGATGGTCTGCCCCACCGTCAGCTTGGCATTGTCGAAGAGCATGTGCTCGGGCGTGCCATAAGTGACCGGGGCGCAAGCCGCGGAGACGAGAGAGACGCCCGCCGGTGCCTTGATAGCAAGCCGTGCCGCGACATTAACTTTTTCGCGTGCAAGGCCGTCGACGTGAAAGCCGCGGATACCCCGGACATTCTCGCAATGATTGTCGCGTCCGGCCTGGCAGCTCGCGCAAGTGCCACAAGTTTCGGCCCCGTAAAGCGCGACAATATCCCCAACGGCGAGATCGGCTACGCCGTCACCGAGCTCAGCGACCGTGCCGGCGGCCTCGACGCCGATTACAATAGGCAGTTTGCGTTTGGCGAAGGCCATGCCGCGCCAGCCCCAAACGTCGATATGATTTAAGGCGACCGCACCGATACGCACTTGGACTTCGCCGGGTTCCGGCGGCGGTGGATCCGGTAAATCGGTGACCGCCAATTTGCGATCATCGAGAAGTTGTAGCGCGCGCATTAAAGGAAAATCCTGACTGTGGTCGCGAGGGTCTTCAGGCCGGCTCCGCCGCGATAACCAGGCAAGCGTTCTGGCCTCCAAAGCCGAAGGAGTTCGAAAGAATCATCGATGTCTGAGCGTCACGCGCATCATGCGGTACGACGTCGAGCTCGATGGTCGGATCAGGCATTTGATAGTTAATGGTTGGCGGAATTCTGCCCGAAAGAATGGTCTGGATCGAGAAAACGGCCTCAATGGCGCCGGCGGCGGTCAGAGTGTGCCCAATCATCGATTTGTTCGAACTGATTGGCACGCTTTTGACCTCTTCGCCGAGAACCGCCTCGAGCGACATTGCTTCCATCTTGTCGTTCTCGGGCGTGCCGGTGCCGTGGGCATTGATATAGTCGATTGCCCCGGTCTCGATGCCGGCATCCTCGATCGTGTTGCGGATGGCGCCGATCACCGCCGAGCCGTCCGGCTTGGATCGGGTCCGGTGGAAGTCGTCGGCTTTCTCGCCAGCGCCACGCACGATAGCGAGGATCTTGGCACCTCGAGCGCGCGCCGTCTCATAGTTCTCCAGGACCAGCGCCGCCGCGCCCTCGGCAATGACAAATCCATCGCGATTCTTGGAAAAAGGCTTCGAAGCCTGTTCCGGGATCTCGTTAGAATTGGAAAGGGCCGAAAGCAGTGAAAAGCGAATGAGCGCCTCGGCGGTCACCGAACAATCGGCACCGACGCAAAGCGCCGCGTCACTATCACCGCGCCGAATTGCTTCTACGCCGAGATGTATCGCGGTGGCGCCCGAAGCACAGGCCGTTGTCACCGAGATTGGCGCTCCTTTGGTACCGAAACCGTCGGCGAGGGATTCAGCAACGAAGCCATAGAGCGTTGATCTGTACTCGAAATCGTCGTTGATACGACAGGCAACATCGATCATGCGGCCATAGGCATCGTTAATCGAAGGATCGGCGGCATCGAACAATTTACGCCGACGGGGCCATTCCATTTCAACCGGCGGAATCGCAGTGAAGAGCGGCCCGGGAAAGTCGCCCGGGCTCCCGATGCCGGCCATTGTGATCGCTTCCTGTGTCGCCTGCTCGCCGGTCGCAAGCGTCAATGCCGGCGCGGTCTTGGCATCGGTCGGGATAAAATCGACCGTACCGGCAATCGTCGTTCTCAAATGATCAATCGGGAACCTATTGATCCGGTGGATACCCGAATGCCCGGCGGTCAATGCCGCCCAATTGTCGTCTAGGCCTTGACCCAGCGAAGTGACGACGCCGATCCCGGTAATCGCCACGACCGGTCGTTCACGATGATCCTGCAAGGGGCGGCTCATGAGCTATCCTCCTTCACATCCCTCAGTCGACGGCCTCGATCAGCCCCATGCCTTCTCCGCGCCAGATACCGCAGGTGGTTGCCGCGATCCGTTCGGGCGCCGCTGATAAGGACTGTTCGAAGCCACTCTCATCGGCTGGCATGAAAAATTTCCTCTTCGACAGTGCCAGCGCGCCAAGACCAATCAGCCCCGGAAATGTGGCCTCAATTCCGCTGCCAATCATATTAGCGCTGGCCCTGACGGCAGATACCCGGCCTTCCTTGACCAGTGCGGCGAGGAGATCACGTTCCTCTTGGGTCGCGTCGCTCATGCCGGTGGTACCGGAAAGGACAGCAACTGGCTGGTCTTTCGCTTCAGCCGTCATGTCGTCGAATTGGTGCGCCAAATTCTTCGCCACCTCGCCAGGCCGGCGACGGCTCTGATCCGAGACCACCGACCCGATCCGCGCGTATGGCCGGCGTCCGCGAGATTCAGCGTGATCCCGTGATTCAATGACGAGAAACGCGCCAAGCGACCCAAGAACCGTCCCGCCGCCCTTGTCGGGGCGCTCCCAGACCGAAATCGGGGCGCCGCTCCACAATGTGCCACCGATCGCGCGCTGCAGGATCATGTCTTTGCGGCCAGCAACCGACGCGCCACCAACCAGAAAGATATCACCCTGTCCGGCACGGATGCGTCGCCAGACAACTTCGACGGCGCTGACACCGGAAATCTCTTCGCCCAGGAATGTGCGCGATGAACCGGTGACTTTATGAACTATCGAGATGTTGCCGGCCAAAAGATTGGGCAATTGGGCGAGAAACAGTGTTGGCCGGAGATCGCTGCCCAGGCGCTCATTGAGGAAATTGTCGGGCGCGGCCGCTGCACCAAGGCCTTCAAGGATCTCCCCATCGGCCGCGGTGTCGCGTTCGCCGGCACCAGCGGCGACAACGATATGCGTCTGGCCGAGGCGATCAAGGTCGCCGACAAGGCCAGCATCCGCTAATGCCAGTCCCGCTGTATACGTGCCAAGGCGCTGCCAAAACTCCATCTGGCGCTGGTCGGCGCGCCGAGGGATCTGTTTGTCGAGATCAAGCGGCACCATTGGATGGAAGGCGAAGGGCGCCGCACTGAGCAGGTCGACGTTTGGCCGGGGCTGTGCCGCCTCAGCCATCGCACTCCAGTGGGCCTCGACCCCTTCGCCAAGGCTGGAAGTAATCCCGATACCGGTGATCCAAGCCTCGCGTGCCATCGAGCGATCCGGTTACACGCTCACGGGCGCGGAAAGGCCAACGAGCTGAGCCCGGCGCTTGATCTCCGCCGCGAGTTCGGTTGTCGGAAACTTGACCAGCGAAAGCGTAATCTCAGCATCAGCGATGGTGCGGCCATCGTGCTTGATTGTCGCCTTTGTGACACCAAATCCCGACCCGTCATGAATGAGCTTGGCGCTTGCCTCCAGCACCATGCCAGGCGTAACGAATTTCCTGAACTTGCCCTTTTTGACCCCGATAAACAGCGGTAGCCGGGTCAAATGGTTGAGACCCAATAAGAGATAGCCCGAAGCATGATTCATGGTCTCGAGCAGCATGACGCCGGGAAGGATCGGATGGCTTGGGAAATGGCCTTCAAAGACAGGGCTGGATTCCGGGACGTGGGCAGTTGTCCTGATTAGGCCCTTTTCCGCGTCGAATTCCTCGACGCTATCGATCATTTCAAAATATTCGAGGCGCATCGTCCGATATCAAGTGGTTTTCGCTGCGACGAGCTCGTCAATTCGGGCACAAAGGTTCTTGAGAACGAAATAATCCTCGACCTTGGCGCGACCCTGATTGACTTCCTCGGTCCATGCCTCGAGCGGGATCTTTATGCCGAATTTCTTGTCAAGGGCGAAGACGATATCGAGAAAATCGAGACTGTCGATACCAAGATCATCGATGGAATGGGCGGCCGGCGTGATCTGTTCACGCGGAATTTCACTCGTCTCCGAAATGACTTCGGCCACAATTTCAAACGTCGAAGACATGATGCCCCTAAAATCCTGTGCTAACTCAACCAATTGGCGCGGTTACAACCACACGGACCGCCTCGCCGCCGGCACGCTAGAGCCCGCCGACCGCAAGCGCCAGATAATGCGCTGGAAAATCCGCCATTGCAACGAGCCCCAGACGAGAACATCGACTGGCGGCGGCCGGCAGAAGCCGTTTCCAGACGCCCCAATATAGACCTTCGCGGGCGCTGTCTACCAATACGCGCCAGCCGGGCGCGATCGGTTGCACCGGCTGGCACTAGCCGACAAGATGCCCAACCATCTGTGAAGAGAGGATAGGCGAGCGTGACCCTGACAACGACCGACGATCGGGGCGCACGGATTGTCGCGATCGACGCACTGCGCGGCTTGGCAATCGGCGCCATGATCATCTATCACTTTGCATGGGACCTCAGCTATTTCGGCATGATCTCGGTCGATATTGCCGGCGATCCATGGTGGACAGCCTTCGCCCGGGTCATCGCCGGCACGTTTGTCGGGCTGGTCGGCGTCAGCCTGGCCCTGGCAACCCGGCATGGCCTGCGCCCGCGACCCTTTCTCCGGCGCTTGGCGATCATCATTGGCGCCGCATCATTGGTGACAATTGGCACTTGGTCGTTCGTGCCCCAGTCCTTCGTATTTTTTGGCATTCTTCATCTGATCGCCTTCGCCAGCCTCGCCGCGCTGCCGTTCCTATTGCTGCCGAGCTCGATCTTATTATTGAGCGGGATTGCCATCTTTGCCCTGCCAATATTCTTCACGCATGAGATTTTCGATATTCCGCTTCTATGGTGGGTTGGCCTGACTGCAGGCGTGCCGATCAATGCAATCGACTACGTACCGGTTTTCCCGTGGTTCGCGATGACGCTTTTTGGCATCGTTGCCGGCCGCCTGCTGATTGGAGCCTTAAGAGACAATTGGTTCGCGGGCTGGGTCCCGTCGGGCATTTCCGGACGCACCGTCGTCCTCGCCGGCCAATGGAGCCTGGTCATCTATCTGGTTCATCAGCTGATTTTGGTAGGCACTTTGTCACTGGTCGTTCGCCTGGTGCCGATTGATCCGGCGATTCAGGCTGCGAATTTCTCCCGCTCATGCGTAACAAGCTGCCGTGCGGCCGGCCGCACGGTGCTGGTCTGCGAATCTTTTTGCGGTTGCGTCCTGACGGGAATTCAGGATGCGGGATTGCTTGCGGTGGCGCATTCCGGTCGGATGAACGCTGAACAGAATAATCGCTGGCTCACCCTGGTGAACCAATGCCGGCCGACAAATTAACTGCCGGCCGAGCCCCGCATTGTGACGGGTACTCTGTCGGTTTACGCGCATCTACCGAGTTGACGATCGTCACACCGGACCGCTAGCTTCGCGGCAATTTCACAAAGGAATATCATCTTGGAAACTCGCAATCTCGGCAGTTCTGGCCTGCGCCTGTCTTTGGTCGGGCTCGGATGCAACAATTTCGGTGGCCGCATAGACGAAGAGGCCAGCCGGAAAGTTATCGACAAGGCCTTCGATCTCGGCATCACCCATTTCGATACCGCTGATGTCTATGGCCATTTCGGCCCATCGGGAGACGTAAACTTCGGCGGCAAGGGCGGATCGGAACGGGTGCTCGGCAACTATCTCGGCGACCGGCGCAAGGATATCGTGCTGGCGACAAAATTCTCGCAGCCGATGACACCCGACAAAAAACGTTCCGACGCCTCCCGCGGCTACGCGGTCAAAGCCGTCGAGGACAGCCTGAAGCGGCTCAAGACCGATTGGATCGACCTGTACTATGTCCACTTCAACGATCCGTTTACACCGATTGAGGAAACGCTGCGGGCGCTCGACGATCTGATCCGAGCCGGCAAGGTCCGCTACATCGGCGTTTCAAATTCACCGGCATGGAGAGTGGTCGAGTCGATTTGGACGTCCAAGCAGTATTCGCTCAACCACTTCATCGTTTGCCAGGACGAAATGAGCCTTCTCGCCCGACACAATCAGAAGGAATTAATCCCCGCACTTGCGGCCCATGGTGTCGGTTTTATCCCGTTTTATCCGCTGGCCGGCGGTGCGCTGACCGGAAAATATCGCAAGGACGCGCAGATGCCCGAAGGCGGGCGGCTAACCAAGGGTCAACGCTATGCTGACCGTTTCTTCGACGAGAAACGAGCTGAAACGGTCGAATCTCTGCACGCTTTTGCTGAAGCACGTGGCCACACGCTGCTTGAACTCGCCATGAGCTGGCTCGCGGCACAGCCCCAGATCGCTTCGATCATTGCCGGGGCAACCTCGCCCGAACAGCTTGAATCAAACGTCAACGCCGCCGGTTGGGTTCTGAGTCCCGAAGAGTTGATGGAGATCGACAAGATAACCGGGAAATAGGCCGACTCAACTCAATAACTCCGGCGGCCTTTGCCAATTCGATCAAGGAGGTCCGACCCAGGGCCGGTCTCTCAATCCTTGGCACGCTCGACATAGGAACCATCGGCGGTCATGACGACCACCCTTGTGCCGGGCGCGATATGGGGTGGTACATTGGTGCGCACGCCATTGGATAGCATCGCCGGCTTGAAGGACGAGGTGGCGGTCTGCCCCTTCATCGCCGGCTCAGTCTCGACGATCTCGAGCGTAACCCGCGCCGGCAATTCGATTGCCACCGGCGTGCCCTCATACAGGCTAAGCTTGACCGTCATGTTCTCCTGGAGATAGGGCGCCAGATCGCCGACAATGCTTTTCGGCACACTGACCTGATCAAAGGTCTCGCCATTCATGAAGGTGAAGCCGTCGCCGTCGTCATAGAGATATTGGAAATCGACCTGATCGATGAAGGCGCGTTCGACCTGCTCGGTCGTCTTGTAGCGCTGGGAAACCTTCACACCGTCCGAAATCCTGCGCATGTCGATCTGGGTCGTAGGTGTTCCCTTGCCGGGATGATAACTATCGGCGGAAAGCACGACATAGAGCTGGTCGTTCTCTTCCAGAACATTGCCTTTGCGGACTTGGCTGGCGATGACTTTCAAGATTCAGATTCCTCGGTTATGGGTGGCTGCCCCACACCCGGCGCGCAAATAAACGACTTTGCCGCTGACCGCCAGCGATAATCGTGAATTCCGAGCCAACCAAAGAAGCTTCGCCCACTTGGGACCGAGATCGCCACGCCGACCGGCGACCAGTTCTTTTGGCGCGAAACCGGATTGTCGCGAGGCTACGCCGCTATTTCGAAGATCGGGATTTTATCGCGATCGACGCCGCAATTCTGCAAGTCTCACCTGGAAACGAGGCTCATCTGCATGGGTTCGCGACCGAGCTTATCGGGTCCGATGACGCCCGGGGGCGGCGTTATCTGCATACCTCGCCTGAATTCGCACTGAAGAAGCTTCTTGCTGCCGGCGAGCACCGGATTGTCGATTTCGCCCGCGTATTTCGTAATCGTGAGCGCGGCGCGTTGCATGCGCCCGAGTTTACCATGATCGAATGGTATCGGGCCGGCGAACCGTATGAGACGGTAATGTCCGACTCGGTGGCGCTTCTTCGCGAGGCGGCGCGCTGCACCGGCGTCAAGGCGCTGACCTTTCGCGAACGGACAGCCGATCCCTTTGCCGAGCCGCAGCGGCTCACGGTTGCGGCCGCCTTTGAGAACTTCGCCGGCATCGATCTCCTGTCGACAATTGACGAACGCGAAGACCGAAACCGGCTGGCCGAAATGGCAGTCAAGACCGGGATCCGTGTTGCAACGGACGACACCTGGTCCGATATCTTTTCTCGCATCCTGGTCGAGAAGATCGAACCAAATCTCGGCATCGGCCGGCCGACGATCCTTTACGAGTATCCTGTGAGCGAAGCGGCATTGGCGCGGCAGAAGCCCGACGATGCGAGGCTTGCCGAGCGCTTTGAAATTTATGCATGCGGAGTAGAACTCGCTAATGGTTTCAGTGAGTTAACTGATCCGGTGGAACAACGTCGTCGCTTCGCCGCGGCGATGGAGGAGAAGCAGCGTATCTATGGCGAGCGCTATCCAATCGACGAGGATTTTCTGGCAGCACTCTCTAGAATGCCCGAGGCGAGCGGCGTCGCCCTTGGCCTCGACCGCCTGGTGATGCTGGCGACAGGCGCGCCGCATATCGATCTCGTGCAATGGACGCCGGCGACGGCGCCCGGTGCGGAGAGGACGACATAAACAGCACAATTCACCCCAATCGGGAAAGTTGATGCAATGCCGACGCAAAAAACCGTTCGAACGAAACTTCTCGACATCGCATATGAGGAAATCGGACCGGCGGACGGACCCTCAATCGTTCTTCTCCACGGATTTCCTGACGATATCCGCGCCTGGGACGGTGTTTCGCCACTGCTTGCCGAGGCCGGTTATCGCGTACTCGTGCCTTATCTTCGCGGTTGCGGCCCGACACGATTTGTAAACGAAGCGACGCCTCGCTCTGGTGAGCAAGCGGCGATCGGCGAGGATGTTCGTGATTTTCTCGATTGCCTCGATATCGAGCGTGCAATGCTTGCCGGCTATGATTGGGGCGGACGGGCCGCATGTGTCGCCGCCGCCCTATGGCCGACCCGCGTTGACGGTCTTGTTACCATCGGCGGCTACCACATCCAGAATATTGCCGCTGCGGTTAGGCCAAGCACGGCGCTGAACGAGTCCCGCTATTGGTACCAATGGTATCTCCTCAGTGAGCGAGGCCGCGCCGGACTCGAAGAAAATCGTCGCGAATTGTCGAAATTAATGTGGCGATTGTGGTCACCAAATTGGGCCTTCGATGAAGCCATGTTCGAGCGCACTACCGCATCCTTCGACAATCCTGAGTTCGTCGAAGTCGTCCTGCATTCCTATCGTCACCGCAATGGCACGGCGCCTGGCTATCAGATGTATGCGCCGGTTGAAGCGGTTCTGGCCAAGCAGCCGAAAATCAGCGTGCCATCGATCATTCTTCACGGCGAGGCCGACGGCGTGACGCCGCCCGAGAACAGCGCAAGCCACGGTCGTTTTTTCGCGGATTTGCGCCGTCGAACTATTGTCCCGATTGCAGGACATTTCTTGCCGCGGGAAACGCCCGATGCCGTGGTCGAGGCTTTGATTGGGCTCGGCGGCGCGATACAGTGATCGAATGATAGTTCTGGTGTAGGAAAGCTGCAGTTCGCCACGCGCATCAGACTGAGGAAACAGTCAAAATGATTTCAATTCGTCGTGCCAACTGCCTGGCAAAATTGCTTGGCCTTTGGTCGTGTCTGTTGGTCCTCGGTATCGTCTACCATCCCGCAATTTCGATCGCCCAGAGCACCGAACAATTTAGTTGTGCGGATACGTTTGGTTCTGGTTTTACCCCTCACCCCGGTTTTCCCTTCACATGTTGTTATCCTGGGACAACTCCGGTGTCGGGAGAGCCGCGTTGCGTTTCACCCGGCCAAGCCCAACAATCAGGAGGCACCGAACCGTCGGGGGCAGGTTCGGGAGGCGCATCGAACGCGCCGGGCGATCTTTGCATTCCGCTCGGTGCAGTCTGTACGCTTCACGGCACGCCCTGCTGCGGTGGAACTTGTGCGGGTGATTTTCCGAACACCTTTTGTCAATAACCATCCCGCGCCCAGCGCGTCAGAAGTTCCAACAAAGGAGATGCAAGTGCAGGACCGAGCTTACTGGATTACTTGGTACGATTTGCCGAATGCCGGCCGCGAAGACTACAAGAATTGGCTGCATGGCATCTACATTCCAAAGATGCTGTCGCGGCCCGGCATTCTTTGGGGCGCGCATTACCAAGCTGAAGCCAATGTCGTTCCTTTGGGTGGTGGCAAGGGCCGGGTCTCGCGTCACGCGCCAGAGGGCGAGGTGCCGGGAGGCACTCAGTTCATCTTGATATTCGGCGCCGCGGAACCGCATATCTTTGTCGATCCGCCACTGAGCGAATTCCATGCCGGGCTAACCGACGAAGACCGCGCCATGCTCGCGACAAGACAGGGTGAGCGCACCAATCTCATGGTCACCGAAGCACGCGTCGCAGGCCCGGACGGCGGTAAAGACGAGCCCAATGGACTCCCGTCGCCTGCCATACAGCTTGGTAGTTTCAATGCGGATTCTCCCAAGGCGGAAGACGCAATGGCAACCTGGTACGCACAGTGGCGGTTGCCTTCCTTAACGACAGTGCCGGGTATGGTCCGCGTCCGCAAACTGACTTCTGTCGCGGGCTGGGCGAAGCACGCTTGCTTTTACGAGTTTTCTTCGCTGGCTGCGCGCAATGAGAATTTCATTCATTATGAGGACGATAAGCCGGACATGGTCGCATGGTCGCAAAAGGTCGTAGATACGCTAATCCACGCGACGCCACGCGCAATCGTCGCGCAGCGGCTATGGCCGCCTGTCAGCTAAAGCAATCGCAACTCACGGGGCGGCGTTCCCTACGCCCATGATCAATGGCTCCACGTCTCAGGAAGCCCCGTCATGCGAAATAACGGCCATCACGCAGGGTGCGGCCGACCGGTTACTCCAGGCGTGATTGGTCCCCCTTTGCACGACCGTGTCGCCCGCCTTCAGCGCAACTTCCCCGGTATCGAGGACAAGCACGATTTCGCCTTCGAGAATGAAGCAAAAGTCGATCGCCTCGATTTTTTGCATATAGGGATGGGGCGCCTCGGCCGCGTAGGTTGAGGCCGAGGACGACCCCATGGCGCTAAAATATGCCTCGACCTCGGCGGCGCCGACTTTTCCTTGCCAGTTGGCATCGGGCGGGATTGTATCGACCCGGCACACCGCCCCACGTTTCGGCGGCTCGATCGCGCGCGGCAAATGCAGCGTTTCAAAAACAATCTTGGCCGGCGTCGAATCGATGACCCATAGCCGCGCCGAGGCAAATCCCGGCCGCGCCGGGTCTATAGCGACATCGGGCGCAGGCCCGTCGGCGACGAGGCTCGATTTTCCAGGCTCACGGTCAATCGTTACGATCCGCCGCGCCGGCTTGACGCCGTCCGGCAAAGCAAAGTCCGGTGCCGGTCCGACCACCTTGTCGCTGCCCTGAGCAACACCATTTTCGCCATCGACGAACAGCGCATCAATCATGTCAAACGCCATGATGCAGCCAAGACGAGGGCTCGACCAATTGTGCCAGGCGCCGACCTGAATTGCGATATCGCCGGGCTTCATCAAAAGCGTGCGGTCATCGAGAATGAGCTCGCGCTCACCCTCAAGCATGATTCCGATATCGACGGACTGGGTCTTGTGCATGCCCGACGAGTAAGCGTTCTTGCCGCCCCGATCCCAGCTGCGATTGCCCGGCCGCGGTGTTGGCTCATGGACCGGCTTTAGATTTGGGTCGGTTGCCGGATCATAGTCGTCTTGACGCCGTAGCGTTTCGACAACCCGTACATGACCGCCGCCCGGAGGGCCGGGAAAATTGTAGGGCATATCGCCATCGTCACTGTCACCCGAAAGCGCTATCGGCGTGCCTGCCCAAACCCAAAGGTTTGTGTTGCCCGTTCGGGTGCCCAATGCCCCCATCTTGTTGTTTGGTGCCGGGCCATCCAAGACGACTTTCGATTTTCCGTTCTCGTCGGTGCCGGTCACCACGCGCCGGATTGGCTTGGTTTCTGTGGTCATTGTCTTGTTCTTTCTTCTGCAACGCCTAAGCCAGATTTTCTAATATGCGGTTCTTAGATTGAGGCTAAGAAATCGCCTGCCGCGAAATTTCCCGGTGACCGCTTAAACAACCGCGACCGGTGCTTCGGCATCCATTCCAGTGGCAACATCGATGATCGTTGGGCGGCCGGAGGCGATTCCTTTTTCGAGCGCCGGCGCCAATTCGCCGGGCTTTTCGACCCGGATACCCAACGCACCAATATACTCAGCGATCTGAGCAAACTGGATATCGTTGAATACCCACAGCTCTTTCGCCTGCTCGGTCTGCTCGCCGCCATACGATACATCATAGCCGGCCTTGGACTGATTGCCCGACCGGTTGTTATTGACGACTATGACCGCCGGGATGTTCCAGCGCACCGCAGTTTCGATTTCGGCAATGTGATACCAAAGGCCCGCGTCGCCGGTAAAACAGACAACAGGCCGGTCGGGAACGCCGCACTTGGCACCGATTGCGGCGGGGAATGCCCAGCCGAGATGGCCGGCGCAGCGGATATAACTTTGCGTCGGCGCACGCAGATCGTACATGCCGCCCATCCACATACCGGCGTGTCCCGTATCGCAAACAACAAGCGCATCATCTGGGAGATTCTTTGAAAGCTCGGAGCAGATTCGTTCCGGCCGGATCGGAACGGCGTCGGAGTTTAGAAGCGGATTGAACTCGTCGTACCAGGCCTTGCGATGACTTTTGGCGCTCTCGACCCAGGCCTTTCGTCGCCCGGCAGTGCCCGCATCGGCCAGAGCAATCATCTTTTCGACGCTGACCTTCGCGTCGCCCTGGACAGCCGCCTCAAGCGGATAATTGCGGCCCAGAGCCTCTGGATCAATGTCGATCTGGATCGTGCGGCTTCCCAGTTTCGGAACCTTCCAGAAATGCGTGGTCATGCCACCGGTTTCGCTGCCAATGTAAATAACAAGATCGGCCTCGGAGACAACACGGTTGGCGGACCCTCGCGAATAGGTGCCAACAACACCGACGGATAGTTCATGGTTTCCCGGAATCGCGTCCTTACCACCATGCGACGTCGCGACGGGGATTTGCAGCTTTTCGGCGAGTGCAACAATTGACGGCCCGGCCTGCGACCAACGTGCGCCACCGCCCGCGACAATGACTGGCTTATCCGCCGCCTGCAGAACCGCCACCGCCTTGGCAACACTCTCGGCGCTGGGTTCCGGGCGGAACGGCGGTACGGCAGCGAACAAGGTTTCGATATCGACGTCCATTTCCGCTTCTTCGAGATCGACCTGTCCTTCATTGCCGCGGAATTGCAGATGGACTGGGCCCGGCGACCCCGACACGGAAGTCTGGAATGCCTGACGCACCATGTCGGGAAAGCGCTCAACCGAATCGACCGTCGCGTTGAACTTGGTCACGCCCTCGAAAGCCGGAACATCGTCGACCTGCTGGTAGACTTTGCGGAATTTTGTTGCAGGATCGCGGCCGCCTGTCATCGCGATGACCGGCGATTTGGCCAGATAGGCGTCGCGCAAGCCGGCTGCCAGATTGAGCCCACCAACAGTCTGCGCCATGCAGATGCCGGGACGACGCGATGCCCGGGCGTAGCCGTCGGCCATATAGGCGGCGGGCTTCTCGCCATGGGTGCGAATGCGGCGGATACTGGTTGAAGCCTCAAGCTCGACCATCGTCCTGCGCAAAATTGCAGGCACGTGAAAAATGTCGGTTACGCCATAGCCATCGAGCAAACGCGCCATAACCTTGGCACCAGTCAGCTTTGCCATAGTCAATCTCCCGATCTTTGTTGTTATGAGCCGAGGACACCGGCCTTATTGAGGGGTCATGTCGGTATTGTAGTTTAGCCGCAATCGTCATGCCAGCGGAAGAGTGCCGGTGAATCCGGCAATTGTCGGTTTGAGCCATGGAGACATACCGCCCGCCATGTTAGATCGCGGCCACGAATAGTGTTTTTGGCTTATACCGTGCCTACGCCAAAACCCGAAAATTATCATGGGTTGTGATACGAAAGTTGTCTGACACCTTGTCGCGGAAGTTTTTCCATTCTTTTGGGATTGTTTCGCGAAAGAACGCGAGAATGGCA